>Ga0315908_10000788_pt1 | contig 24659 bp, 12 predicted proteins | sample LakEriMetagenome_12_FD_203520 | JGI IMG/M metagenome (GOLD analysis project Ga0315908, IMG submission 203520) | Freshwater fungal communities from buoy surface, Lake Erie, Ohio, United States - Buoy 4 MA124 | ecosystem: Environmental > Aquatic > Freshwater > Lake > Lake biofilm | place: USA...
TTCATTGAAATTATAAGAAAAATCACTATTTAAATTTAAATTGAAATATGAAAAAAATTTCAATAGAAATTTAAGAAAATTATTTTCATTTAAATTTTCCGAAATAATATTTCAACATGAAATTATCATTTTATTTAAAATTAATTTTATAAAATTTAAAAATAATATATTCAGTTGAAATTTCATTTTTAAATTAAAAAAAAATAATATTGATTGAAATTTTCATATAATTATTTTCAATCAAATTATCATAAATTAAATATAAAATTTTTTTTGATTGAAATGATATTCATAAATTAAAAAAAAAATTTAAAATTGAATTTTAAAATGAAATTTTTAAAATAAAATTTATAAAAAATGCTTTTTTTTAAATACAAAAAATATTACGATTTGAAATAAAAATAATATTATGGGCTAAAATTTAAATTAAAAATTTAATAAAATATTTTGAATAAAATTTAATATTTATTTTTAATTAAAGTTTTTAAATAGAAATTTTTAATTGAGACAAAAAAAAATTTCAATAATCTAAATTCTTATTTTCAATTATAATTTCAATTTTAATTTTAATTGTAAATTTTATATTAATTTCAATTGTAATTTCAATTATTATTTCAATTAATAATTTTAAAACAAATTGTAAAAATTTAATTTTCGCAGAAATTTTTTAATAAAAATGTGTTTTTATATATAAATTTATAATAATTTATAGAAAAAAATATTTTTAATTTTGAAATTAAAATCAAGTTTTATTTTTTTTTAAATTTGAATTTATTATTGCTTCAATGACTTAAAATTAATGATTCCAATTAGGATTTATGATAATAGGCCTTAAATCAAATCTATTATCATCAGTATTATAAGACTTAGCATGCATACTTGGTGTAGCAACGTTTTGCTTGTGCCTATTTATAGAATAAAACTTATAGAAATTTTTAACCTTTTAAGCGATTTCATTTGTTTGAAGTTTATTCCATTATAGGGAAAGGTAGTTAAACATAGAAACAGGTCCTTATTTGGCAACTTTTCTCAAATATCCAAAAATAGATAATTCTTCATAAGTCATACCCATATCCTACTCATCGTTCTACTAAACTTGGCCAGAATCATCTAATGGCGTTAGTTCAGCGGTAGGTTGTTATTTGATAATATTGTTAATAGACTCAAACTTAAACTTATCATAAGTGTATTCCAAATACTCTTTCAAGTCTTTCTTATTAAAACTGCCTATTAGATTAATATCTGCAGAAGAACAATCGTATTTAGTCATATATCCTCTCAATCCTTCATCTAAATTGCTGCTTCCTAATACTAAAATAAACCCTGTCTTATTATCACTTTTAATGTTCTTTATATTATTCAAACATTATCTATCTGATAAAAGTTAAGAAATCAAGTATGAATAGACCATTCTCAACCTAGATTATAAATTTTATAATGCAAGATCTTATTAATATGAGCCATCATTTAGTTTGAATTATATTTGAGTTTTGAATTATTCATTAATTTATTAATGAATAACATCCACTACTTTCTAAATGTTAATTGACTAATGAAAACTGTTGATATCTTTAGCTAATTGTTAACTATAAGATTCAGTCATTTTTGAGGAGTTTTTAGTTGCCAAATAAGAAGTATAAAATAATTGGTTACAAATATCTTAAGGAGATGAAGGTGAAAATTGAGGATTTCTAATGACATTTCTTAACTGATCTAAAATAAAAAATTGACCTGATTAGATATAATTGAAGAGAGATACACACATTTAAAAGACAATGAGAGCAGTAGCTGATGAGTCAGCTCCTCCTGATAAGGGCAGAAAAAAGCCAGCTGCTCCTGATTTTCGTAAATAGTCCCATAAATAGCAGGAAGTAGAGTAACCAACTTCTTCTATTGGTTTATTTACTTCTATTAAATATTATTATGTTTATTCTTCTATGACAGGATTGCTGATTAAATTAAAATCTACTCTTACTTCTTATATTTTATTTTCACTTTACTTGTATCTCTTGCTGATTCTCTTAGTTCTCACTGCCTGTAAATCTACTTCACATGTCACTACTTCTACATCCTACATACTGAATGTTTGTCCTAGTTTGATCAACTCTCCGTTTTGAATAATCATACATCCCCCATCAAAATACATCCGACCTCCATCACATCCTCTTAAATTATCATATAAGTATATTCCTCCTATCTTATTTTTATCATTATTATTATTATCATCATCATATTATTACATTAATATTATATTATATTATCATTATTATTATTTTATTATATTGACTTATTGAATTATTCCATTTCAATATTACCTTTTAAGTAGACTCAGTCATCATTTCTTTCCTTATTTTCATTTTTTAGTATTCAAAATGACTAGCAGAATTATTTAAAACAATTTCACAGCCCTGAGTGAATAATTAAATATTCTAACTTAAAGGCTACCACAATTCTTCACAACTTTCTATTCCAACTGAAGTATCATTTAATAATAAAATAGCTTATCCAAATATTGTTTTTTCTTAATTATTAATTTAAAAAATGATTTCAGGTAAGACGAATTCCTATAAACCTTCTTAAAGGGAGTAAGGCTAAAAGTATCTTCCTTCTCTATATAATCCATCATCAGCCATTTGTAATTTAGGTCTTATCAGAATTATTTTCTGATTGAGAATCACAATAACGCAGTTGTAAAGAATATTTTTAAACATTACTGGCATTCCTATAAATATCAAAATATCTTTAAATTCTTGCTTCAAAATATCTGCAAGTACTTCCCAAGAATGTTCCACTGTGTCTGGTTCTAAAAAGTGGTCTTCACATGAATATCCAGTTACTTCTAATTCTCCACACATTCTTAAACGAGATTTTTATCTTTAACATTCTTCTATCGATTTTATAATATTCTTCTTATTATTCTCAAAATCCATTGCCCATTAATTCAAGCAAGATGCTGAAATTCTACATTTTTTTTATTTATAACTTTGCATTTTTTTAATTTACTTAATATTTTTAATATATCAAAATATCTTCATATTCTTATTATATATGAATTTAAAGAAAATATATTTATAAAATAAAAATATATTTTAAATAATATTAATAAAAATGGATTATAATTAAAAAAATGTTAAATAATAAATAATTTTTGCAACAATAATTGGAATGCTTAATATATTGTAATATTTATTAATAAATATAGAACATATTTTGCTTAAAAAGATATAGAAAAAACTTTAAAATTAAAAGAACAAGAAAAAAAAAAACAAAAAGAAAAATAAAAAGCTAAATAATAAAAATAAAGTAATTTATAAAAAAGTAAATAACCAGAAAAAAATTTAGTAGATAAAATATAAATAACTCATAAAAATAATTACTTATCTAAGGAAACTATAAATTAAATTTATTAAGAAAGTTTATAATTTGGAATTTAAAAATTTTCTGAAATTAATCATTTATCATTTGAAAGTATATAATATAATAAAAAATATAGAAAGAATAGGATTACTAAAAGATTTAAATTAATTAAAGAATGATTATATTGAAGAAATTATTGATTTTGAATTAGACATATAATAAATTATGTTAGATTCGATAGAAAAGACATTAAATACTATAAATATAGATGCTAATTACTATTAATCAAGTTTAGAAAAAGTTTTGAATTAATAAGAGATAAATTAAAATCAAAATTAATTTAAAAAAAGCTTAAAGTATAATTAAATATTTTAAATATATCTAGAATGAAATTGTAGACTTTTAAAGAAATTTCATTTTAAGAAATTCAAGATGTATTCTATTATCATTTAGAAAAATTAAGAGATAATAAAATATTTTTTCCCTTGATATAAATTTCAATTTAAAAGTAAAAAATTTAAAATTTATACATTTATGTCTAATCTATTTTATACGATCTCTCTTATCTTAAATTTAATGTGAGAGAGTAAGAAATGATAATTGCTATAAATAAATTAAAGAAATAAGATTAAATTAATCATATTAATTAATACGAATAATAGTTTTTGAAAGAATTTTTAAATTTTAAATTAAGAAATAATATATAATGATTTATTTTTAAATTATAATTAAATAAATTAAAATTTATAAAATTATTTAAATTATTATATATAGATGGCGTGTTCTAAGTATGAATATGTGAAATAATTTGAATAGTTAAATAAAAGTATTCTTTAAACTTATATGGTGATAAGAATAGATGGAAAGTCATTTACAAAATTTAGTAAATATCATGATTTTAAAAAACCAAATGATGAAAATGCATTACAGTTGATGAATATAAGTGGAAAGGAGGTAATGAAAAATTTCAAAGATATAATAATTGGATATGGATAATCAGATGAATATTCATTTATCTTTAAAAGGGACAGCGATATGTTCGATAGAAGAATAGACAAAATAACAAGTAATATAGTAAGTTGTTTCAGCAGTGCTTATGTTTTTAATTTCTAAAGTATAATGAAGTAGTAGCTGAAAACGCTTCCCATTTTTGACTGTAGATTAATATAATATCCTAATTTGCAAACAGTATAAGATTATTTGAGTTGGAGACAAGTCGATTGCCATATAAATAATCTCTATAATACTACTTATTGGGCACTCATTCACAATAAATAATATAATTAGTTCTAGGTTTAAGATATACTTAAAAATACTTTATCTGAAAAAAAACATGAAATTCTATTTGAATTAGGAATTAATTATAATTAGGTGCCTTTAATATTTAAGAAAGGTTCTATCTTATTAAGAATAAAACAATATGATAAAAATATTTAATTATCTGATAACTAAATTGACGAGATTATTTAATCCAAAATTTAAAATGAATAAATTAAGTTTAATACCTCTGAAAAAATTGAAAAACTAAGAGAAAAATTATAAAATAGTTAAAATAGACTAAAAAATAATATTTAAGTTTTGCATGAGGACCTTATATAAGAAGAATTTTGGAATAAATATAAAGAAAGTTTAAATTTATTAAAATGATATTTATTATAAATTTTTGCTATAAAAATTATTTATTATTAATGATATACTAATTTCACTAATTTTGACTTTTAAAATAAATAAAATTTACTTAATTTTATTAAATTAAATTGAATTAAATTAACATAATTTTATAAAGTTAAATTATAGCAAATTATTTGTTTATATTAATTAAAAAAAATGTTATAAAATGAAAATAATGAATATAAAGAAAGTAATAAAAAAAGTAGCAATGGTTTTGAATAAATTTCCAATAATTAAATGTTACTAGAAATATTATAAAAAGATTTATTCAATTTAGATTACTCTTAAATATAAAGTATTGATGGGTATACTAATTTTACAGGATAATAACAAAAATTTAGTATAGATGATGAAATTAAAGAAAAATCATTTAGACCAAATAATTTAAGAGTAGGTCACAAATATTATAAATTGAACAATAAAAAAGAAATTAATAAAACAGATATCAATGAAATGATTGATGATGAAAAGCATGTAAATAATAGTAATTATATAAATAATATAATAATTATTTATTAATTTTATAAATATTTTATTGAATTAATTTAATATATAAATTAATATTAATTAATAAATTTAATATAAATTAAAGTTATTTGAATAATTCAACTAATCTAAAGAATTACTTATAATTGATAAAGAATTTAAAAAGTTTGTAGGAGAAGAGGCAGTGAATAAATATTATGATCATTATAAATAACTAAATAGAATAAAAGATTAAAATAGATATTCAAAAACAAAAGGTAAATCTAAAAATAAAAATATAAATAGAATCTGGATTCAGTTCAATGCTAGAGAAAACAATAGAAAAGAACCTAATTCCACGTAAACTAGGTATAATAAAAAGAAGAGGTGACTCAAACTCAGTAGATATTACAAATCAAGGCTAAGGTGATAAATACCTAAAAATAATGAGTGAAGGAATAAAAAAACTTCCAAATTTAAGAATATTTAAACTTTCTGGGAACAGAATTAATGAAAAGGGTGCTGGGAAACTAATAAATGAAATAACAAAAAATGGGAAAATAATTGACATGGCTAATAATAATATTGGCAGATTGGGCTGTGAACATCTCAGTATGTCATTAAGAAGTAAGGATTGTTGGTTAGAGGAGTTAAGTCTTGAAGATAATAAATTGTCTGATGTTGCAGCCAATATTATTATTTAAAGTGTTGTTAATAATAATACATTAAGAAAACTTAATCTTAGCAAGAATTATCTAACTAATCTTGTTGCTGATTCTTTTTATCAGTTGTTGACTCTTAATACAGAACTCACTGAGCTTTATCTCCATTGGAATTATATTAAGCCTTAAGCAGCATCTCTTATTTTTTAAGCTTTGTAAACAAACACTGTCTTAAGGGTTTTGGACCTCAGTTGGAACAAATTATCATCTGAACCCAATAATTAAATTAATAATAATAATAATAATAATAACAATGATATTAATAATAATATCAATAATAATAACAATAATGTAGTTGATTAATTTATTAACTAATTAAATTAATTTTTTATTAAAAATACTACTTTATTACACTTAGATATTTCTAATAATTTATTTAATTTTCAATAATCAAAAAAGATAAGTGAAGGGATAAATGAAAATTAAACAATTTATGGATTTCATTTTGATGGGAATTGTGGATATGTTGATAGTTATGGATTTTTAAAGGTAGAAGAAAATAATGAAACTAATTTATCAACAACAGTTAATAGAAGAATAAAAGGAGTAGAAATGACAAGCGTAATAAAAAGAAGTAGTAATGAATATGTTAAAGATTAGTGTTGGATATGTTAAGGGTAAAAAATTATAAAAATAAATAAAAATATTTTAAAATATAATTAAATATAATATAAATATAGTATAAATAATTCATAGTTGGGATGAGCAAGAATTTATATGGACTTTAGGGAAGAGTGGCAAACGAGATAAAAGACCATTAATTATTCACTTAGACTTTGAGGAGTATGAAGGGAGATATACGGGTAAAATAAAACGAAAAACAAACTCATTCCACTATCGACGCATGATTCCACCAGGTAAACTTCTGTTTACTTTCACAAATGGATAAAAGCTATAAGAGACGAATTGTCTTTACCCAATAATCCAACAACCATATCAATATTCCATTAAGAATATCTAACTGTCCCTTTTAAACTAACTCACTATTCCCCCCAACCCATGTCTGATCTCTCCAGAAGACTACTCAATTCTTATCCAAAGTAGACCTAGGACCAAAGACATTCTTTATAAACCACCTCTTGAAAAAGTCAATAAGCTCTAATGGGAGTTCAAAACTAGTATTTTTAAGGACTGGAAGTAAGACGATCAAGTTATGTATAATAAATGTTTTGAATATGATTGGAGCTGTGGTAGGGCTTATAAGATAGTCAAGAACGAAGATGAGTTGAGTTAGATTAAGGAAATCTTCAGAAAAACTTACAAATATTATAAAGATTGTTATAAGTATTATGCTTCATTGAATCCAATAGGAGATGTGTGGGCACTCAGTTAATTTTCATTTAGTGAACTGATCGACAAAAGTGGCATAATAGATAATGAATTATTAGTACCAGCAGATGTCGATATAAAATTCATTGCGACTTGTTAGAATCTTGAGTATAAGACCAACCCTCGTAACCCTGTTAGAGGATTGGTACGATTCGAATTGATGGAATGTCTCATCAGAATTGCAGATGAAAAGTATATGAAGAAGGGCTAATAGTAAGTCTATAATCACATAGAAGCTATTTAAAGATTATTAAATGAGCACTTTGAACCTATTTTCGAATAATTTGACTCATAAAAATGGAGAAATGAAATCTACTGGAATGAAGAATGTGATTTAGTTTTTAAGACGTATCGACCTATCCTTGAAAATGTTTATAAAAGGTTTTCAATAAAAAAAGTGAAACCTGGATAGAAACCATTTATGTGTCTTGAAGAGATCCTAGATTTATGCAAGTAGGCTAACTTATTTGATGAGAATTTCGTGGAGAGAGATGCATGTCTAGCTTTCAACCTATCAATGATGTCTTAAGTAGATGAGCTCAATAATGATCGTATTTTCCAGATGAGTTTTGTGGAGTTTCTTGAAGCTGTTGCAAGGATAGCTGAGAAGTTCTCGCCTCAGCCTCTCACACTTTCTGAACCTTTAACTTATGAATAGAGGTTTGCACTTCCCTTACATCTTAAGACTGAGGCACTTATGCCTATTTTTATTAAGAATCTTGTTGATATTCTTATTAAGGAGTAGTGGCAGAGGTATCCTCGGCTAAGTCTATTTTTGGAAAAGAAAAAGTAGGCCGAAGATTCGGATGATTATGAAGATTGAATGATCAGCCAATAATTTTATTTATCATTTATTTTTATTATATTTTGAATCATTTCAAATAACTATCTATCATAATTTATAATAATTTATCTTTAATTTTGTTAATAAGCTGCTCAAATTGATATTTAAAGTTTTTTTGATATTTTAAAGAATTTAATATTTATTTTTATCTAGCATAAACATTTATTAAAATGGCTAATTTTTCTATTTTTTAACTTAAAATTTAGTATTTATTGTTAAATAATTTTTCATATTGGTAAACAGTAAAGCAGAAATATTTAAAAAATTATTCAATATTTTATTAATTAATATTTTAATTTAAATTATTGATGATATTATTTTAGTCTAAATAATCTTCATTTATATCATCTTAAAATTCATAACTTAAAATGTTACTGATTTATGTATCATTATAGTCTTCAGTATCAATTTTTTTTTTTTATATTCTAGATAAAATAACGATTTATTTTAATTAGGATTTTTTATATTTTTATAATATTTTAAGAACATATAAATTTTTAGATGCTTTTTGAATAGGAGTTTGATCATAATAATTTTTTTGTAGAATATCAATTTTATTAGAATCAATAAGCTAATTTAAAAGCATAAAGTTTTGGTATTGTGATCCCAAATGTAGATAATTATTTAAATACACATCATTATAATCATAATTAATTTATTATTTGAATTTGTTAAATATATATTCCAAAATTATTTATCTTTACATTTTAATTGCAATATGAATAGGACTTTATTTTAATTTATTTACCTAATTTAATCTTATTAAAATAATATAATTAAAAAATTAATGATGATATATCTTATTTAATTAAATTTATTTATTTCATACTTATTATATAAAATTTATTTACAATATGAATTGATTTTAATTAGTTAATTTATTCATTATTTTTATAAAAACTGGAATAGAATGTTTGTCAAATGAATGTATAAACAATAAATGTAAACAATTATTTTAATTAATATCAATTTAATTCATTATTTTGATGTTATAATCTAACATATTTATTGCTAATTATAATTATTTTTTAATGATAGCTAGATTTAAGTATCCTCCTTCTTCCAAATTTTTTATATTGTTGAGATTGTAATTATTTTCAATTAAAAACTATACTATTTTTATTTTTTCATATTTTAAAGCTAAACTCATATATGTATATTCAGAATCGTTTATTTTTAATTCATTTTCAATCAAGTCTGGATATTCTTTTATTATTTCATAAATAATTTCACTTCTATTATTAATAATTAACTTATGAATTAATTTTACACCATGTTTACTAACAATATTTAATTATTTTTTTTAAAATAATTATATGAATTATAAAAAATCAATTAATTCATCAGTAAATTAATCTAACTAATCTTTTACTAAATTATATATTTATTCATCAAACGTATTTTATTTTAAGTCATGTATATAATCTAACCATTCAATATTAATCTATTAAATTTTTCTATTTTTAAATATACTAGAAGGTAGTCTAACAAACTAATTATTCTAAATTTTTAAAATTTTAAGATTATTTAAGATACCAATTTCAAACGGAATAAATAAAATTTGATTATTTGCTATCTCAAATTGAGTGAGTTTTTATAATTAAATTATTTCTTTTGGAATAAATTTAATTTTATTATTATTTAATGATAATTATTATAATTATTAATTGCTCAAAAATAAATATGAATCTATATTATTTATACAGTTATTATCTAAAATTAATATCTAAAGTCTTGTCATTTAAAATATTTATCCAGGTAATGATCTAAACCTGTTATTCATTAAATCTAATGTTTTTATATTTTCTTCATTATATTTTAAATTTTTGGGCCATTCATTTAAATTATTATTCTTTATTTCTATTATTTATACCATACTTAAAACTTCTCAATATTTATTTTAATTTTATGATAATTTTGATAAATATTTTTCTAATTGATATTTTTATTAATATTATTATGAATTAAAGTCATTATAACTTATTTCAAAAGATTATCACAATGATTATTAATTAAAATTATTTTCCTGGCTTTAAAAAACTTAATCATTTAAATAAATAATACTTTTATTTATTCTTTAAATTTACAATTTATTTATATTTTATTAAAAGTTAAAGAAAATATCCTATTCTTATTCCTCTTTATAAGTTATACCCTATATTTTATTCATTTGATAATTTTTAAAATAATTGTTATAATATTATAATAAAAATGAAATTAAATTTTATATTTATTACCTTAATTGCAATTAAGATTATAAACAGTAATAAGAATAAAGAGCATCCTAATTTACAAGGAATTTTAATAGTAAATGATTTTTATGGTCACTTATACAAAGCTAGAGTAATAATTAATTTTACAGACAAATTCTTCTATTTTAAAATATGTGAAGTCATTAATGATTTTGAAAATTTGAGAAACATATTTGAACATTATTATACTAATAATTTTGATGATTTTAGAACAATAAGATTTGATTAAATTGAAGAAGCATAAGAATAAGGTATAAATTAATAAATTATATAAAAATTTAAATAAATTTAGATTAAGTCTTAAATATTTTAAACATATATTAACATAAATAAATTCTATAATGTTTATCTATTTAATACTATTAATAAAAACTTTTTTAAATTAGGATAATGATATTATTTAAATAAAAAAATTAAATTAAATCTATAATTTTTAAAATAGATTATAAACTTCATATATTTAATCACTATAAATAATAAGAATATGATGAAAAAAATATGGATGTTGAATTAATAGATAAAACAGTTTATCATGATATAATTATGACATTTAAACCATTTTATCTTCCTCATGATGAAAAACCAGTAGCGTCTGGAGTAGTATTAGTGCTTAGATTTGATAAAGAATTACATTTACCAAAATTAGAAACTGAAACAGAAATTATTCAAGATTTTTATGATAAATAAAGGAGAGAAAAATTTTAAAACCTAATCGATATAATATATTCAATTTAAGATAAAAAATAATAAACCAAAGAATAACATATTGGAGAAGTGAAAAAGGATGAATAATTATTAAAAGAAAAAATAAAGTCTGATAAGTGTATTCATTTGAAAAAAAAGGCTTTAAAGGATGATTTATGAAAAAAATATTATTAAAAATCAAATATTAGTTTTTTTTCTGAATGTGTTGATTTATATTTTCTATTTTTGGGGCTGCTATTAATAAGCTTATTATTAAATTTATTAATACTACATATTTTATTTTTATATAGTTTCCTTATATTTTTATTCTAATATTTAGTTATTTTAATTTAAAGTGAGTGATTCATTTATTTTATCTTTTTCTATTAAATTTTATATGAATTATTACCTTAATTAGAAAAACTCATTTTTATAGCTAAATTATCGATATCTTTTTTTAAAACTTAAATAAAATTTGTAGGAGGATATTAGTTTTATTATTCTTATTATATTCAACTGTTTAATTTTTCTTTTAAACTTTTCTAAGTTTATGATTTTTCTAATTGTTAATTATTTATTTAAAAATCATTAATTTAATTATTCGTTTAATTTTTTTATTGAAACTAAGACATATCTATAGGTATATTAATTTTTTATATATTAGCCTTTTAATTATTCTAATTTTTTTTGTTATAACTCAAATTCAAATTTTAATTATTTTTTAAAAAAATATTATTAGAATATTAATTTTTTTCTTCTTTTTATTCATTTATATAATTATTATTAAATATTTATTATTATTATTATTAAAAAACGTTAATTGAATTATTTGCTTTAAAATTATTAGGAGTTATACTTCTTTACAAATTGAATTTATTTTAATTTTCAGTAGTAATTATTTATTTTTAAGTAGCCTGATTAGAATTTGAATTAAAACTTTATTTTTAAGATTTAAAAATATTTGGAATATTTTTCTTTTATCCTAATATACTGTTTGATCTGACTGACATATTAATATCACTCATATTTAAATTACTTTCATTATCAAAGCTTATTTCATTATTATTTTAATTATTTGGTAAATAATTATTGTTATTATTACTAATATTATTAACATTATTATTAGTTATATTATTAATTTAATTACTATTAATACTTTTACTTGATTCTTTAGGAGTATTAAATTTAGGACTTGCCTTAGAATCTGATGAAATTGATTTTTTTGATAATTAAAATATTTAATTAGAATCAAAATTATTATTTATATTATATTCTTTGTTTTATTATTCATTAAGTTTTTTATTTTTTATAGGTGGAATTATATTTAAATTATTATTAATAGTTTTGTTTACAAATTTATCAACGAAATTCACTACAATTTAACTGTTATTATTAATATTATTTTTTTTATTGATTTCATCAAATAGATTCTACTTTATTTAATTTTATTCATTATTTTTATCTTCTATTTTTTCATATTTAAATCCGTTTTCTATTTTATTTATATTTAAATTTGAATCTTATAAGTATTATTTTAAATCATACTTGAATCAATTATCTTTAATTCTTTTTTTTTCAATATAACTTAAATTTTAATTCAAGTAAAATGGATTATTCAGACATAAATTTTACTTTAATAATAAATGATATATTTACTGTATAGTCTAAATTTAAACTTTAATAATCAGATAAAAAATTTTGATTTTTTATAAATTCATTTATATATTGGCATTATTATTAGTTGAAATTTTTATTATTATTAACAAGCGTTTGATTACCCATCCAGTTTGTAATATTTTATTTAAAATATATTATTAAAGTATTAATTAATGTTAGATTTATAAATAATTTAAAGAAAAAAGTGATAATTTAACGATAATTATATTATAAAATAAGATAATAAAATATAGAAAATATAAATAAATTTGATTAATGAGTTGGTAAAAAAAAGGATTGGAAATATATTTTTAACTATAAGAAAAAGAAATATTAAATGAAAAAGAAGAAGAAGATGAAAACAATATAAAAGTTTTTAATAAGGGGATTATATTTGAAATAGAAGAAGAAAACCTAATAATAAAAGTATAAGATGATTTAGAAAGAGTTTCTAAAGATAGGGTTTTTTAAATAAACGAACTAGGGTAAGAAGGATATGCTGATATGGTTGACATTGAGTATCTTAACGAAGCAGCATTAATAGAGAATTGCAGATTGCGATTCCATTAAGACATAATCTATACTTAAGTAGGGCCTACTCTAATCGCAATCAATCCTTTTAAAACTATTCCGAGGTTAGTTGACAATCTTTGTTTACAGTCTTATTAAAATATTTAAGATAAACACGCTCCTCATATTTTTGCATTGTCAGCTGCTGCAATCTCTCAATTAATTCACAATCGTTAGAAGCAGTCTATTGTCATTTCCGGAGAAAGTGGGGCAGGCAAAACTGAACAAACCAAACTTAGTATGAAGTTTTTCACATCTTTATCTAATTAATAATCTTTATCTAATCATAAATCATATAATTTAGAATCTAGAATCTTGGGTTGCAATCCTATTTTGGAATCTTTAGGAAATAGTAAAACATTAAGAAATAATAATAGCAGTAGATTTGGTAAGTTGGTTATTTTGTTATTTAATCAAAAAAATAACCAAATCAAAGGAGCTGTTATTTAAAATTATTTATTAGAAAAAGCAAGAGTAGTATCTTTTAATCCTTAGGAAAGAAACTATCATATTTTTTATCATCTTATAGGAGGATGTAATAAGAATTTATTAAAAAGGATAGGATTAGACGAAAATGTAAAAATAAAGGATTATAAATATTTGAATTATGGGGTGAATAGTGATCTTTCACAAATACCTGATAAAGAAGCAATGTAAGAAATATAATAAAGTTTTGATGTGATGGGATTTGAAGAAGAATTATAATTGAGTATTTGGAAGATACTGGGAGCAATATTAGAATTAGGGTAATTGTAATTCGATGAAAAGAGATATAAGAATTCAAATAACAAATAGAGTTGTGAGATAAGAGGGAAAATAGAATTGATTTAAGAGTTATTGGGTGTTAATGATTTGAGTTATGCTTTGACTACAAGGAGACTGGTAGTATTGAAGGCTGTTAATGATCAACCTATAGATTTATAAAGTTGTAATATTCAGAAGGACTCACTTGCGAAAGAGCTGTATAACAAGTTATTTAATTGGATTGTCAAAAGACTTAACCAGTCTATCACCAATGATCCTTAACAGGATCTTGAACACATTCTCTAAGATAAGAAAAGGTATTCTATTGGATTATTAGACATTTTTGGATTTGAGTTCTTCACTTAAAATGGAATCGAATAGTTCTTTATTAACTTTGCTAATGAAAAGTTGTAGTAACTTTATATTTCTTATATTTTCAAATAGGATATTTAGTTGTTCATTTAATAAGGTTTAAAAGATTTTCTGTTTGAGTTAAAGTTCAATGATAATCAAGCAGTCATTGATTTGATTGAGAAATAACCAATTGGAATATTTCATTTGTTAGATGTTTCTTGTTAATTTGCAAATCAAAATGATGAAGATTTTTTACAATCTGTAATATCAAAACAGAAGAAAAATGAGAAGATATAATTCAACAAGAACTTGAAGGAAAAGATGATTATATTACACACTCCTAAGAATGTGGAGTATACAGTAAAAGGATTTAGAGAGAAAAACATGGACAATTTCCCAAACATTTTAGAAGAATGTCTAGATAAGTCAAATAACATCTATATTTAATTAATAATTAACCAAGTGACTAAGACTGAACAGTTGGCCGAAGTAAGGACAATGGACAAGTTAAAAAAGTATAAGTTTTTGGGCATTAAGTTTAGATAGGAGATGGCCAATCTTATGGATGAGTTAATTGCCAGTTAGTGTCACTTTGTAAGGTGTATTAAGAGTAATGATGCAAAGAAATATCACACTTTTAATTCTTATATGGTATTAATGTAGTTTCAATCGTTGGGAGTATTGGACACTGTTAAAATACGTCAGGAAACTTTTCCTGTTAGAATTACTTATTAAAAATTCTTTTTAAAGTATTATATCTTGGATGATTAATACAAAAAATATAATCAGGAACAACTTAATCTTCTTTAATTGGATTTTAATTCTTTGAGCAAAAAGTTAATCAAATAAAAAATACCTAATGCAGGAACTGATTAAGTTTTATTTGGGACTACTTTGATATTCACTAGATTTTTATAAATTTCTATTCTTGACAATTTAGTAGAAGAAGCTTTGAAGTATAAGAAATAATGTGCCAAATATATTTAGTGTATATATTTTAGATATGTTTAAAAACTCAAATTATAAAGTGTTTATGCAGCTATAAAAAATATTTAATAAATTTTTAAAGTAATTTAAGTAAGGAAGCATTATTTATTTGTTAGAAAAATGATTATTAAAATTTAAAAGTAATTTAAAGTTTATCTTTACAGAAAAAATTTTTTCTAAAAAATTAAGAGAATTAAAAAATAAAGGAATGCTTCTTTTATAATTTTTTAGTATTTTAAATATTTTTATGTCAAGCAAAAAAAATAAAAATCTGTTTAAACTATCAGTCATTACTTTATCAGTTATAAAATAAGAAAACACTATAAAAATAAAAAAATAATTTAAAAAAAAATTAATTATAATTTTAAAGCTAAATATTTTTCTAAAATAATTTAAACTTATAAGCATCTTCAAATTTTATATAAAAAAAGTAGTATAATTATTTAAAAGAATTATTGAATGTATAAGGAAAGGAAGTATTTTTAGTTTTATAAATAAAATTATTTAAAATCTTTAAAAACTATTTAAAAAAGTTTTAGAAAAATTAGCACAGAAAAAATAGAATAAAGAAATTAAATGATATAAGGTGTTGTTATGGAAATATATAATTTAAGTTTCTAAAAAATTTACAAATAATTACAGAATAAAGCATGTATTAAAATTCAAAATAATATAAGAGGTTATTTTATAAGAATAAAATATGCTAAATAAATATTATAGATAAAAATAGCTGGAAAAATTTAGATTTATAAAAAAAAAGTGGTAATAATTCAAAAGCATGCAAAAGGATATTTAGTAAGATAAAGAATGAAATATATTTAAAAATGTGCTTAAAAAATACAAGGATATATGAGAATGAGATGGTTATAAAAAATATTTTAACATGTAAAAAACTCAACATGAAAAATTTAAAATATGTACAAAAGATGGTCTATCAATAGAGAAATACTTGCTTAAAGATGGGAAGATTTTTAATAAAGTCACATAAATCCACACATGGAAAATGTGAATAGAGATTATGAAAAACTATTTGGAATACAAGAGTAAAATATGAATTGGGATTAAATTTAAGACGAAATATATTATAGAGACAACAAGTTAATATTGACAGCCTAAAGTGAAGAGTTTGAATTCAGTTTGGACTCAAATGCATTTGATTTCAAAGCTCTTCAGTTAGATACAAATACAACTAATAACAGTTTAAAGTATTATGAAAAGCTGACTGGATAGAAGTAAGATATTATAGATGATTATGTTTAGAATGACATAATTGATGATTAATCAGAAGTTTAACAGAATATTTTCTAGAATTTATTAGAAGTTGATAATATGAGTAATACCAACTCAGTTAAGAAATTTACTCACAATAATCTTCAATCTCAAACCAAAGTAAATTTCGATTCAAAATATTAAGAAAGGATTAAGTTAAGATCACCATAGAAGCCAGAAAAGATTTAGGAAAAAGAGTTAATTACAAATATAGACAAAGATAAGTCTAGAAAAATGAAATTATTTAACACCATTATCAACTTCGAATATATAGGAGCTTCTTTAGATATTTATCAGGACAGTCAATGGATCTAAAATTACTATCATTTTAATAAATCTGATGATAATTTTTATATTGCATTAGGAGATACTTTTACTGTGTTTCTTAATCAAAATAAGCTAAATAATGCTTATAGTTTTGGAGATAATAGTTTTGGATAGTTAGTGAATGAATTCGATATGGATAAAAATTAGAGCATTTATAATATGAAGTCTATCAATAATATAAGAATAAAAAACAAGTATGTAAAAAGTGTGAATAATTTTGCTCATGGATTTTTACTGGATAATGAAGGAAAAGTGTATGGATATGGTCAGAACAACAATGGATAACTGGGAACAAACAATAATAAAGAAGTGGGATAGACTTTAATATTGAATGAATTTCTAGAAAATATAGTAGATATAGATAGCAAGAACCACATAAATATAGCTATAAACAACTCAGGAAAAGTGCTAGTATGGCCTTTCTAAAAAGAAAAAAATAAATTTATTTTAAAGCCTGTAGAATTACCAGTTGCAGGAGAAATAACTCAAGTAAGTTGTGGCTGGGAGTTCAGTTGTCTTCTGTCACGAGGAGGATAAGTGTGGGTGTTCGGTAAGGCTAGTGATAAGGGTTAATTAGGATAAGGTGATTTCAAGGCAAGACAGATTCCAGTGCTTGTGCCAATCAATGAAAAGATTGATAGTGTCAGTTGCGGATATGCTCATACTGTCTGCAAAAGTGCAAGGGGAAAGATATATAGTTGGGGAGATAATTCTCTTGCTTAAGTTACTTACTCATAATAGCTATTTTTCAATCGGCCACATTAGTTATAGATTCTATCCACTTAACATTAGCAGTATATTCATTGTTATCAGGTAAGGGCTGGATTCAATAGTAATATTTGTTTAATGAGCAACGGTAAAGTCTTTGTTTGGGGACACACTAAAATGACTGGACTTATTAAGCAGCCCTAGTAGTTTAATTAATTTACTAATTAAGAAAATTATAATGTTATTTAAGTCAGAGCCACTTGGAGTAGGACTCTATCTATTCTTTATGCTGTTGTCGCTGACTGCAGGATGGTCAAAGAAAATACTAATCTCATTTAAAAGGTCTGTGCTAATCTAAGTTAATAATGGATTTAGAATAATCGTAATTATCTTTATATCATAATAAAATTTATAATAATTATTATTATTTTTATCATTATTATCATTATTATAAATTATTATTTAGTTGAACCTCCAGTTTTAGATAGCTTTTTGAAATATTTTTCTATCAATACTATGACAAAACTTGTTGTAGATGCTACTGAAATTATTTCTCCAAATAAATAAAAATAGGTTGACCCTTTATCAGAAGATTAAATATAATTTTTAATTAAAAAATTTGGTTTGGATGATACTAATTAAAAAAATTTATTATCATTTACAGATGCAACCAAATTAAAAGGATTATAAGACACCAAATAAAATAATTAGTAATTTTTATTATTTTTATTATTTTTTAGAAAATAGTAGTTGTTGAAGATAAAAAGATTGGCAATGAGTTTAATCAATATTCCTTAATAAAAATTAAATTAATTAGACAAATAATTAATAAAAATAGTTTAAGATAATTTGGTCTTTAGTTTATTAAAAAGATTGTGATTTTATAAAATTAATATACTAACTAATTATTATAATTAAATAAAGAAAACAAAATATATTTTATTAAAATTTACATAATTAATCAAATAAATTATTTAATTTCATTTAATTTTTAATAAAAATTTATAAATTTTAATAATTAATTTAAAAATATAAAATAAATACTTAAATTTTAAAAAAGTATTAAATTAAAATCATTGTCATTGTTAATAAAATTAATATTCTCGAGGTAATAAGAGATAGTCTTTATCTATATTATCTTTCAAAAATTAAAATAATTAATCAGCATTAGTAATAGAATTATCAGCATAAAAATTAACGCATAATAACTTTATTTTTTTTAAAATAGTATCACTTTCTTATAAAGACAATGAGTCAAAAGGATTTTTATCATTATTATATGAGTAAATGGAATTTTCAGATTATTATAAAGAACTACCAGCTAAAATAATAGATTAAATAAATTGGATTATCTATGGATCTCCAATAAGCTGAGAATGACTAAGTCTAGAAAATCCTTAGATTCCTTTGTAAGAATTTTGAGCATAATTGGGTTGATAAGGTCTTTAAATATCATAAAGATCTCCTAAAAAACCATACTCAATGAACTCAACTCCAAATTTTGATTTTCCTTATCTAAACATCTCTGCCCATTTCAAAGGTCGAATCAATGCTCCAAAAGTATTAACTGAACCATCTCCCTTTCCAAAAATATCCTTTCCTGTCTCATAAAATACATCCTTTTAACTTGTAATATCTATAGGATCCACATTATTTTACGATTGATAACCATCTACTGTTTCTAATTATGAACTAAATATGACTGTTAAAGGAACATTTGGATGTAAATCTCTTATTTTATTATTATCTTCAGTTATTTTCAATAACTTGTCAATTCTTGATTTGGTTACTTCGTATGATTCTACTCTGTCCAATCTCAACATTTAGTCATATAAAAATTATCTTGTACTCTCTAAAGTGGCAAAATATTTTTTATCATTTTTCATAGTAATCAAAGGGTCCTTAACTTAATCCCTTATTCTCAATCCAATATCATGATAATTAGCAAATAAAAATTGTGGATCCCACATAAATGGAATATACTAGAATTGATTATCTTTGTCAGAATATTATCGATACTAATCATATAAATCATATTCTTAGTAAGTGACATTTTAATTAAGAATAATTCTCCTATAAATATCTTCAACTTATAATCTCAATTATAACCTCTTGTACCATTCTTAATCCTAATCATTAGTAATTTACAAAAGAGTCTAAAATGATGGATTGGTATTAAACATATATCTACAATCTGAAACACTGATTCCATAATTCCACAATCCAATAATATAAGACCTCTTTACAGCCATAGATAATATATTCAATTAAGGAGCTCCATTAAAAGGAGTAGCAATAGTAACTAATCTCTCAACATACTTATCTTTAAATGCCTAATCCAACTAATTGAGAATAAAATTAGACTGAATTCCTCCAAGAGAATGACAGACAATAAGTATCTTTTTGCCATTAAGCATATATGACCACTCTACTGTTCTTTTGAATGTAGTCATTAAATCTGTAGCTCCTTCAGTCTATCTCCAGTCATAAGGAATACCAAAGTAATTGATACCGTTTTCATATCCCATTTAAGTTTCTAACATATCCATCATATTGTAATATCCTTTTAAATCAGGTTCCAACCAATCCATTAAATTGTATGATTCATCTCCATTTAATCTTTGAATTGCTCTTTTCCCGCATTAACCTGCTTATGAGTTTCCTAAGTCATGCCATAATCCTAACACTCCATTCACATTTGATAATTGTTTATAATCTCTTAAGATATCTGTTATATTATTTTACATTAACATTCCTAAACATTAATTGTCCTAAGAATGCAGTATTTTCCCTATTCCTGACATTAAACTTATCCACATTATGTTGGTACTATATCTGTTTGTTTTCTTATTGTAATAAGTATCACATGTATTATAACACTGCTTACTTATCCCTTTATCTATTTTCTCACAATCTATTAACACTTTCAATCTCGTTCCCATTACTCCTGGCAACATCATTACTGGTAAGCATTTTGATTGTTTGAAATATTCTTGCTTTTCTGATAAACTATTAAAATTGTTTTTATTTCCAAAACATTCATAGGTTGATGTTGCTTTATATTTTTTTTTCTTTACATATTCTTATTTATTTAATCTTTCAGCTATTTCTAACGCCTTATTGTAATTATATTCATCTAAAAACTTTATTTCTCCTTTTCTTAATACTGGTTTTAAATTAGACATTATTTAATCATCATTTATTAAAGTATATTTAACACGAGAATCATTTGAATCTATAAAATTAATTTCTATTTAAAGTTTATTTAATTAAATTACCATCGAAATCATCTTTCGATTTTATAAAATTAGCTTATAAAATAAAGGATACAATTATTAATATTTTAACTGTTTTGATATTATCTGACCTCATTTAGGATTTATTCAACTGAATTTTATTATAACTCAAGATATAAAATGCTATTTTATCTGCCTATAAAAATATATAGTTTAAATATATTTTAGATAAAAATATCTTTATTATATATATATTTATTATAATATGACTAAAAAATAGATTCAATATTTATAGATATCATATCCTTTAATTACTATAAATTAAGAATAACTTTTATGCGGGAAAGTTTTTCAAATCTAAATCTAGTTTAAAATCAATAGTTTCTTCAAAAGTATAGTTTATGTTTAATATTTATAATTTAGAATTATTTTTAATTGATTTTATCAATTTGTATATAATTTTATTTGAAAAATCGTTGTAACTTAAATCAAGATATTTTAATGTTTGTAAAGATCAAGAATTAACTATATAAAAAATGTATAAAATTAATTAAATTACTTAAGAAATGCAAAAATTAGTCATTTAAATTTAATCCTCCTAAAGGCCCTCCTATTGCCAAAGAATTTATTTATGTTTTAGAAATTTGATCTATCAAATAAATTGCTCCTTAATTTCCTATTTTAGGATTGCTATTAATATCTAAATATTTTATTTTTGTAGATTAAATTTATAACATTAATTCTTCAATAAATTAGTCATTATTTTATATTTCATTACCTTATAAACTCAATTTTTTTAACTCTTAAATCCATTTAGATTTAAAAAGTAGTAAAATATTTTAGTAATAAGTATTTTTGTTGAAATTTAAAATTAAATTCTTTAAAATTTTAAAATCTAATTTTCAAAGATTTTAATGAAATTAAGGATCTAAAAAACAATATGAAATATCTAATATTATAATGTTATTTAGTAATTAAGTATTATGTTTATATAACTGATTATTATTAATTAAATCAAATTATGATAATTAAAGTTTATAGATATTTTAATCTAAATCTTAAGAACTTAAAATTTATTAATAATTTTCAATATTAAAAATTGATAATTATCAAAATTATTTCTTTATAACTATTTCATAATTTATATTATTAATTAATTAGCTAAATTTTTTTCGCTTTAAATCATTTTATTTGATCATTTTATTAATAAGCTTCTTAACAAATACTCCATATTATTATTCTATTAAAAATAATTTCTATCGAATTAATTTTTTATTTTATTATATTTTAAATTTACTATCTAAAGAAAAGTTAATTTAAAAAACATCTTAATCATAATCCAATAATAAATAAATTATCATAATTCCAAGAGAAAAAATTTAATCATTTTATTAATTCTTTTAATTTAAATTTATTCAATATAATTTATTGATTATTTGAGGAGAACAAAACCTTTGAGTTTATTAGAAAAGATTACTTAAAAATTAGGAACAAGAATAATTTATTATATAATTATCAAACTAACTTCCTAATTAAAATTCAAAGCTGCTCAAATCAATATTTAACTCATCAATTTACTAAAATGGAATATTATATTTGAGAAAAATATTATAAAAATTAAAATCTGGTAGGTATTTCAAATAATTATTTTTTTCAAAAATATAACCTATTTAAACCATTGACTTTATTAATTAAACTATAAAAGGAAAGTCTATTTTTAAGTTTTGATCAATTTTTTTGTTGATATAGTCTAATAAGCTAATATCTACATCTTACTATACTACCTTAAATGAGTAGGTATTATCAGACATCTATTTATATTAATAACTCATTATTTTTTATAAATAAGGGTGATTTATTTGCTTTAAAGCCAGAATAAACTTTATTTATTATTCAAGATCTTAACCATCTTTTATTTCGTAAGAATAAACCATATATTAAGAATTACTCTTATAATCCCACACTTTTTTTAAAAAAGGATAACCTTCAAAGATATTTGAAATCGATTCAAATGTATTCTCTTAATCTTAAAATTGATCCATTTGATTTTATATACGTATATAAAGTTAATAAATTTTATTTAAAAATGGATACGCCGGGGATTGAACCCGGGGCCTTTCGCTTGCAAAGCGAACGTGATACCACTACACCACACACCCTTATTAGAAGTATTTTCTAAATTTATTTTATTAATATTTTTTATATATATTATTCATCAACCTTAAATTCCTATTTCTTTTATTTGTTATTATATTTTATTTTATAATTCCATTATTTCCTTTTTTTGATCTATTTATATTTTCTAATAAAAATCAAGCTCTTTAAATTATTTTTTGAATATTACTCCCAATAAACTTAAACTTTTATACTAATCTGTTGATAAGTTTTTCTCATCAAAATTTTGTATTAAATCTAATAAATTCAATTATTATTCATTTTATAAAAAATTTTAATTTATTTTATTGTCATTTTGAATAATAGAATTTTATTTTTTTTAATATTAGAAATAATCAATAAGAATATTAAAATTTTCTTAATTCACATAAACTGAAATTATTTCTTGAGAATTTTATTTTTAAATAATTTTGATGAAATCTGTAATATATCAAAGTTAAACATTTAAAAATAAATTTGGAGAAAAAGTTATAAATGCTTAATGTAAATTAATAAACTCTTTTAAATCATTTTCTTAAATTATTTAAAGCACATGATCAAATTATTACTTAATTTATTCGTATTTGTTTTAATTAACAATTTGATAAATAAATTATTTAAACATAATATCAGCTAAATAAACTTAGTTTTTTTTAATAATTTCTAAAAAAATAATAGGTAAATAATTATAATATAAGCTATTATCAATATCAAAAATGTATTTTTGAATTGAAAGCATAAGTTTTTCAAAAGTTTGCTTTTTATTATAAATTTATTTTTCTTCAAATAAAGGGATATCATAATATTATTAAATTTTTGAATCCTATTTAATAGAATCTAACACTTTAATATCAATTAAAAAAGGATTTTCATTTTTCTAATATTGGAAATATTGAGTTGGATCAATTTAAATTAAGGAAACTTTTGACTCGTTTTCTAATATTAATTCAGATAATCCTCTGTATTTACTATCCTAATCTTTGTAAATTGATTAACCAACTCCAAATAATAATATTTTGTCATCTATTTTTTCGCATTTTACACCTTCATATCTTAATGAATCTATATAGTTGTCCAAAAAATAATCAAATTTTAAATTGGATAAAAATTTATGAATATTTAGCTTATTTTTGTTAACGATACTTTTAAATAAACTATATTTTTTCATCTCTATAAAATTTATAATATTATAAATATTATATTATGAGTTAAAATTTAAATTGTGATGTTGAAGAATGTTCAAATAATGGAATATGTTTAGAAAATTATTGCAGGTAATAAAGTTAAATAAAATTTAAGTTGTGATTTTGGATTTACTGGAGAAATATGT
>Ga0315908_10000791_pt1 | contig 24597 bp, 11 predicted proteins | sample LakEriMetagenome_12_FD_203520 | JGI IMG/M metagenome (GOLD analysis project Ga0315908, IMG submission 203520) | Freshwater fungal communities from buoy surface, Lake Erie, Ohio, United States - Buoy 4 MA124 | ecosystem: Environmental > Aquatic > Freshwater > Lake > Lake biofilm | place: USA...
TAAATAAGTAAAATATAAAATTAAATAATTGAAAAATTTCACCTAAATATATATATTAACATGATTAAATAATAAATTGTGACAAAATATGAAACAAATATCAATGATGTATAAAACAAAAATTAATTTTTAATTGAATGTTTATTATTAATTTAATAAAAAATGAATCCGATTGAAAAAATTTTAGAAAGTAATATTTAATTCCAAATTATTTTACTTAATAGGCATATTTAAATAATTTTAAAAAGTTAATAATAAAATATTTTGGAATAATTAGAATAATTAATTTTAATAGTATATGAATAATTAAAGGAAATTAGTTATCATTAAATAATAGTAAAAATAATTTAAAAGTAAATAAATTTTAAATAAAATGATAAATTAATAAAATTGTAAGAAGAAAGTTTAAATAATTTAAAAAATGTTTATTTAAATATAAATGTAAAATTATAATATAAAAATAATATCACAACTCATACCAATAATCTAATATAAGTTTTACATCCAATTATTAAGATGAAAGAGTTATCTTTTGTATAAAATCAGTATATTTTTGAACAATTTTAAAAACTCAAAGAAAATATTAGTTGTTATCAATAATAGTTAATTAGTTAATATAAATAAAATTAGTAAGTTCATAAAATGATGTTACTTTAATTCTCTTTGGATGATCAATTCATCAATGAATAATTAAAAATTAACCAAATGATTTGAAATATATTTAAATTAAAATATCTATATTTATAAATTTTTTAAAATGTTTTTTTTAAAATAAAAATCAATTTTTTATAGGAATTATATGATTTTATATTTCTTACAATTAAAATTATTAATATTTTTCTGTAATAGTAGTATTTTATAATTATTATGATGTAAATTATTGTTCTTTTAAATCCAAAACTTGGTTTCTTTTTATAAAGAGTTCTTTCTCTATTAATTATTCTAAAACTAAATTCTAATTGCTATCTAATGAAATCAATCTTTTTTTATCTTCATTATAAGTTATTTTACATAAAATAAAATTTATTAAAATTAAAGATAAGTAAAAATACATTAATTGATTTTATTTTGTTTAACTAGCAATAAAATTAAAAGTTATTATTAAAAAACTAGTTAACATATTTATTAATCCCAATCCTAAACCCTAAAAATAATATATAATTAAATATTAATTAAGTTAAAAATAAAAAAATAATTTACTATTTAATTTTTTAATACAATAAATTAAAAGATACTTCTAGAAACACAAATTTATTAAGATAAAAATATTCCGTTTAAAAGCATAGAAAAGACTAAATTTTACTTATTAAAAAGGTTGAAAGAAAGAAATAAAATAAAAACAGATAAAAACATTAATTTTATTCTTTATCCGTATTTGTCAAGTATTATTCCTAACAAAGGATAAATAGGAATTTAGATTAAGTAAGTCAAGCTAGTTAAAAAGGATTCTTAATGGGTGAGTTGTTTGAGTGAATATTTAATTTCTTTTTATAAAAGTTAATTTTCTATTAATTAGATTTAGAAGATTTGAAAAGAATAGTAAATAGCGACCATGAAATTAGAAGATAAAATAGAATACCAAAATATTTTAGGAAGTTAAAATAGTTAATGTATCATATTTTGAGTATTAGTTTGATAATTAATTTGTTTCTAATTATGATAAATAATAGAATACTTTGAATTGACACTTATCAAAAAAGAGAAGGAGTAGAGCAAAGAATGCAGAGAGGAGAGATACAAAGAAAGCAATAAGCATAGCATGATCAAGTGAATTTTGGACTGCAATTCTAGGCATGCAATAGTAAGAGATCATTTACACTAGAGTCTAAAAAAGTAATATTGTACTGGCTGCAGACATGGTCTAGTCTTAATGGAACCAATGCACTATTAGGGAGAAGGTTGGTATTTCAATGCTGTCACTCATTCCTAATAGGAATCTACCCAAGAATCCTAGTAGCATGCTGTCATTTATACTTTCAAAAAATTAGAAGCAAAAAAACATTAGTAGAGATCCACATACTAGATTCATTTGGTAAATTATCAAAGTTACTCTGTAACCATAAAGATCGTTTATTATGCCTGCCATTAAAGGAAAAAACAGGTTTGGAAGATTGTATGAGCTGTTTAATATAGTGTAAATGTTTATTGATTCGCTTTTGCTGTATTTAGTCTCCAGTTTACTCAAAATGCTCTTTTAAAGGATGCTTACTAAATCTTAAATAAATGGTTGACTTAACTAAGTTTTTATAAAATACTTACATATTGAATTATTCCTAAAAATAATATTATTCCTTTTTTTTTCATCTCTCAATATTTTTTTAATATATAATATTTAGTTTATATATAGTAGAATATATTTTTGTCAAAATAGTGTTCTAATTTTTATTTTAAAGTTGATATTATAATTATTATTATTATAAAATTTTAATTATATTAAATATTAAGAGAATAATATATATTATATTAATATAAAAAAGTTGTATAGAAAAGAATATTCAATTGAGAGAAGATTAAGATATAATTTATAAATAGATATAAACCAAATATATTAATGGAGAAGATATCGAAAAAAAATAATTCGTAACTAAACCACTTACGTGCATTACTGAATAAAAATTATATAATCGTAAAGAGAAGTACTTGCTGCACATGTTGTGAACTAGTACTTCCAATAGTGTTGAGTTTGATGCTACTAGCAGTAAGATCACTATCAAACATAACAACATTACCATAAACATCGTATATACTTTCGAGTGATGCAAATAGTAAATATGTGAAAACCTACTACAGCACTCCTAATACATTCGACCCAAGTGCTACTACTCCAAGTTAATAATTAGCTGAGTACACAAGATTAGCCAAAGCTAACTTGATGAAGAATTGCATGATTAAAGGTCAACCAACAATGATTGCTCTTATTTCAAACAGTCCAAATGCAGCCAATATCATCACTACTATTCAAACAGCTATTACTACTAAAATGAACTTGCCTACTAGGATATTCTAAAGTGTCTCTGACTTTGAATATTATGTTAGTACTACTTATTATGGATATAGTAATACTAATCTCTAGGCTTGTTTTGGAATCTAAATCGATAGAGACGACTCCAATGGATTCTAATACTAATTGAGGTTCAATGTCACTTATAGGGCTAGTCAGAATGATATTTATTAAACCTCCTTGCAAAGGACTTAAGCAATTATATAATTTGATTTGATTAACTTGGTTAAGTATTAAAATAGTGGATTTTTGGCTATTCAAAATTGGATTGATAATTTAGTGTTATAGAAAAACTCTGGGATCAGTACTGCCACTATCATTCCCACTGTCACAAGCATGACCACTGAAGCTTCTAAAACTGATAATTTTTCCACTAGTATTTAAGGTTCATCCGGTTTCTTCCTTGTACTACCTCTCATTGCTATATACATTGGACTTGTTTAGAAACTGCTCTATGAAAAGGAAACTAGAATCAGAGAAGGGTAATAATAATTAATTAATATAATTTAATCATATAAATAATTAATTTTATAAAATTATATTTTAATAGGATGAAGATGATGGGAATGAGCAATACTTCATTTTACTTATCATGGATTATAACATATTTGATAACAGGACTAATAATAGTGATATTAGTGAGTGTAATAGTTACAAGGAGAGTGATAACAACAGTACCGTTTGGAATGTTCTTGATAATGTACTTGTTATTAGTACTGAACATAATATTTTAATCTATCTTCATTAGCGTATTTTTCACTAGAGCCAAGCCAGGAATTATAACAGCCATCATAGCCTATATTCTTCAATACATTCTGATATCTTTAGCAGGTACTGATGCTAGTGAGTCTACTCTAAAATTAGTCTCACTGTCTCCTCTTACTGCCTTCAACCTTGCAGTTAATACCATGTTGTCATTCCAAACTAGCACTGTCAATATTGACTTCACCAATTTCGATACTATGGTTTCTAATTATAGTATCAAATTAGGATATTAGTTTCTAGCTGTAGAAATGTTCTTCTGGATGTTCATCAGTATTTATTTAGATCAAGTATTCCCTAATGAGTTCGGTTAGAAAAAACATCCTCTTTTCTTTATTTAATGGATGTTTAAAAGTAATAAGAAAGTGGCTGATCATGTTAATGATATTCAGGAGGATTAAGATGAATCTAACATAGAAAAACCAGATAATCAGATGCAGGAGATGTACAATTAGAATTAGGTAGTTGACATTCAGAAGATGACAAAAGTTTATGAATCAGGTAAAAAAGCTGTTGACAACCTATCTATGACTATGTATTTGAATCAGATATTCGTGTTGCTTGGTCATAATGGAGCAGGAAAGACATCCACTATTTCTATTCTCAGTGGACTTTTGAAATACACAGGAGGTTCAGCTAGTATTTTTGGATATGATATCAATAATTAAATGGAGGAGATACGTTAATTCATGGGAGTTTGTCCTTAGCATGATATTCTTTTTGACAATCTTACTGTTAGGGAACATTTAAAACTCTTTGCCACTTTTAAGGGAAGTGATCCTAATACATTGGAAAGAGAGATTGATAAGATGATATAGGATCTTGGATTGTAAGAGAAAAAAAATGAGTTGGCTTCTAGTTTGTCAGGAGGTAAAAAAATATATTATAATTACATAATTATATCTTTTAATTGTAATAATAATTATATTATAATTATATAGGATAGAAGAGGAGACTAAGTGTAGGTATAGCATTTATCGGAAATAGCAAATTTATAATATTGGATGAACCAACTAGCGGAATGGACACAAGTGCAAGAAGACATATTTGGGAGATGTTAAAAAATTACAGAAGTGATAGAATAATTCTATTAACCACTCACTTTATGGATGAAGCTGATAATTTAGGAGATAGGATTGCTATTATGAGTCATGGACAGTTGAGATGTTCTGGATCATCAGTATTCCTTAAAAACAAGTTTGGAGTTGGATATAATCTCAGTATAGCCAAAAAATCATAAGAATAAACTGATAAAATTTATAATTTTATTAAAGCTATCAATCCCAAAGCCGTCAAAGTATCTGATGTTTCTAGTGAAGAGTTATATTAATTACCTACAGATACTGTTAATTGTTTCTAATAATTATTTGAATCTCTTGATGCTAATCTTTAATAATTAGGTATTGAATCATATGGAATCAGTATTACCACATTAGAAGAAGTGTTTTTAAAGGTCAATGATTCAGGTAGTAAGTAAAAGAAAATTTAAAAAAATTAAAAAAATTTAGAAAATAATGGGGAAATAGAATTGAGTTAAGGTAATTTATAAAATAAATACGAATCAGTAAATGATAAAGATGAAGAAGAAAAAAGAATAATGATAGATATTGATTATGATTTTAAGGAGAGTTACTTACCAAGCTTCAAAAAGTTTATAACATTGTTAAAAGTTTTAATTTGGAAAAGACTGCTTTACTTTAAAAGAGACATAAAAGGTCTGTTTTTGGAGATAATAATTCCTTTAGCAATAATAGCAATAGGATGTGCTTTACTGACAGTGCAATTTATTACATTATAGAATAGTATACTTTTGGATATGTCGTTTTACAATTCACAGAGTATCATGTATAGTGGACTGAGCACAATTCCCCGATCGAATCTGGCTAATCTGATGGCCTTTACTTAATAAACAAGTTAATATTATGCGACCTCAAATACCATACTTAGCACAGATACAAATGGATAAATAGCAGACTGGGATGCTAAAGTATTCTCTCTCAAAACTCGTAATACTTAAGGGTCCGTATTCTTCACTAGTATCTCTAATAATAATTACTAATATATTGTGTAGGCCAATACTATTTCTCCTGAAGCTGCTTCAGTGTTCACCAATCTCATCAATAAAGCAATTATAAGACAAATGATATCCAACCCTAGTTTTGTATTAAATTGTTATAATAACCCTATGCCTTTAACTTTTAGTTAAGGATCAGCTTAATAAACTACAAGTGGAATATTGGCCAGCATGGTATTCAGTCTCGCATTAGGTTTCATTCCTGCAAGTATTATAGTGTTCATAGTGAAGGAAAGGGAAACCAAAGTGAAACATTAATAATTGGTATCAGGTGTTAGCATATTCTCTTATTGGGTAGCTAATTATATTGTTGATTACACTAAGTACGTAATTTATGCCTTAGTTACATGTGGAATCATCAAAGCTTACAACATATCCACCATTTCTACAGGAGATAACTATGGAGCTATTTGGGCAATCCATTTTATTAATGGCTTCTCGATGATTTCATTCCTTTATCTTTTCTAATTCTTTTTTGATAATTACTCTACTGCTTAAGTTGTCATTTTTGTACTCTATATCATTTGTGGAACTATTTTCTCAATTGGACTCTTTATTCTTAGATTGTTTGTTTCCACTAAAGATTATGCAGTGGGAGTTACTTACTTTTTGAGACTTTTCCCTTGCTTTACTTATGGATACTCATTTATCAACAATGTAGGAATCGCATTTTTTTCTCAAATTAACTAAACTTCAGTACAATCAGCTTATGCATGGGAGAACAACGGAATAGATATATTTTATTTAGCAATAACAGGATTTGCATATTTCGTGATAATATTTATAATTGAATTTTTATCAGGAAGTAAGAGATTCAACTTATTTAGTCTTCTATAAAAGAAAGTGGCATACATAGATCATGAAAAGGATAGTGATGTAAAGGAAGAAGAAGAATTGATAGCCTAATCATCTCCAGCGAATTATGCAGTGATGGTTGACAAACTACGAAAAGTGTATGAAATAAATGGGAAAGTAGCAGTGGATCAAGTATCTTTTGGAATTGAAGTGGGGAATGTGTTCGGATTATTAGGAGTAAATGGAGCAGGTAAGACAACGACCTTTAAGATGTTAACTGGAGATATCATTTCCACTTCGGGTAATGCCTTCATCTACAGTCATAACATCGCCACTGATTAGGAGAAAGTAAGATAATACATTGGATATTGTCCCTAATTTGATGCCTTATTAGAAAACCTATCTGTCTAAGAACATCTTCAACTCTATGCCGCTATCAAATGTATTCCCGAAGCAAGGAGGAGAGAGTTAGTGGATTAATCATTATATAAATTGGATTTAGATAGGTACAAAGATGTATTAAGTAAGGATTTATCAGGAGGTAACAAAAGAAAGTTATCAGTAGCAATAGCAATGTTAGGAAATCCTCCAGTAATATTCCTGGATGAACCAAGTACTGGAATGGACCCAGAAGCAAGAAGATTTATGTGGAGTATTATTAGTAATATCAGTACAATGAAAAAGTAATCTAGCATCATTCTCACTACTCATTCCATGGAAGAGGCAGAAGCATTGTGCACTAAGATGGGTATAATGGTCAATGGAGAGTTAAAGTGTCTTGGTAATATCCAACATATTAAAAGTAAGTATGGACAGGGATATGAATTGGAAGTTAAAATCAAACCAACTCCTTAGTCTTATTTTACTTAGGTTTTAACATTACTCTAAAACAAAAATTATCAATACGGAAACAGAATTAATCTCGATTAAGTTTAATCTGTTATGGATACTCTTAAAGTTCCATAATTTTATTCGCTTATCAAATTAGCTGAGTCAGGTTCTCATCTTTATTTGGAAAATCAGAATTTTAATGGTATACTCTTAGAAAATGTTATCGATTTTATTAATACTTAGATTAGAACCAAAATCATTTAAGATTAGATTTAAGCTAAATTTGGAGCTATTATTGTTCTTGAACACTTTTCTTTGTTCCAAAGAATTAAATTATTAAATAACCAGAAAGTTGGACAGCTTTTTGGATTCTTTACTTAAAACACTGAATCATTATAAATAGAATAGTATTCTATTAAGCAAACTACTATTGAATAGATATTCAATCAATTTGCTTAAGGTGAAATTGGGTTTTAAATGAAAAATGAAAATCAAAAAAATGAGAACAAAGAAATTGAAGTTGAAAATATTTTCAGTTCATAGAATAATACTTAAAACAAATAAAATGCTAGATGATTATTAATGAATAATGTCATAAATAGATTTAATATTATATATTATTGTAAATATAATGCATATTATTTAATATAATAAATTTAAATTGAATATAAAACAGTAAAATTATAAATTGATAAGAAGGATTGAAGTAAAATTCAATATAAAAGGTCCGAATATTTAAAATAATAATCGATATTTAATTAATAGATTGCATCTGTGGTCTAACGGTAAGATCGCTGCCTTCCAAGCAGCTGACCCGGGTTCGACTCCCGGCAGATGCATTTTTTAATATATAATTTTTTTTTATATATTATCAAATATAATAAACAATTAAAATTCTATCATATTAAATATTAAATAAATATCAAATATCGAATGGAATTTTCTTATTAACTTTACTATTAATTTTATTATTTAAAGAGTTATTTAAAATCTTTTTACTTTATGATCTTTGTTCTTTAATTTTATTTATATTATTAGTTTTATTATCATAATTTTAATTAAAAGAGTTATTGTTATTGTTAATTATTCTTTATTATTTATAAGGTTTAATATTTTAGAAGGTACTTCATTTTTAACTTTTATTGTTTGATTTTTGATATTGTGAAAATCTTTAAGAATGAATTTCACCCAAATCAGGATTTATTAGAGTAGAATCATCAAGAAATTTATTTTATTTTTCTCCACTCATTTAATTGCTTTAATCGTCTTATTATTATTTTTTTATACTTTTTTAATATGTATTCATAATATTATTATTGTTTATATTATTATTTTCATATTTAATTATATTTTTAAGCTTTTTCTCAACTTAAATATTACTTTCTTCTGAATGATAACCATTTTAAATAGAATTATCAAAATTTTATTTTATAATTTTTTTTAAATCCTATTCTTAATAATTCTAAATATTTTAATTTAATTTTCCCTGTTTTTAAATGTCTATATTTTTTATATTTTTTGTTTTAATTGCACTTTCTTCTAAATATAAAGTTAAATCTTAATTATTTTAAATTTAATTTTATATTTTTAATTCTTCAATAACTTTTTACATCTATTTATTTTATTTTTTTTACATTTTTAACTCTTTTTTTTATTAATTATTTTCATTAATTAATTCCTAAATCTATTAATTTTACTATTATATTTTTGCATTTAAATTTTCAATTTATTTAATATAATCTTATAATTCTTAATAATTATCATTTATTTAATCTTAATTATTAGTAAAATTTTTTAATTCTTATTATAATTTTACTATTTACTATTATTTATTAGAAATAGTATTATCTTATTATTTAATTTAATTTTATAAATAACTTAATTTACTTAATAAATTTTGTTCAAGTTTTTAGAAAACTTTCTCTTATCTAAATTATTTTAAAAATAAAATAATATAGAAATTATAATTATATTGATAATATAAAAATTATATTTACATTAATAAAATAAATATTATAATAATTATTTACTTAATTATTTTATTTTATTCAATATTTTAATGCTGCAATTATTCATTTAATTTAAAATTATCTTCAGTTAAAGTTTCTATTTTATATTCATAAACTTTACATTTTTATTATATAGTTCTTAGTTAAATCAAGCATAATTCATTATCTTTATTATTATCTTCATTTAACTAATTTTTAATTTGTTAAATTTAATTTTTTTCTTGTTAACAATAAGAAAATTAAGATTATTGTGAAAGTTTTTGTGTTTATAATTAATTATTATTTTAATTTTAATTTTCCTAAAGTTGATTTACCTTATTATTATTATTTTAACTAGCAGGAGTAAGATAAGTATTACTTAAAACTTTCTTATTTAAATCTTGATTTATTCTTTTATACTTTTCTATTAAATGTTATTAATTTTCTTTTTTTATATTTATATCCATAAAAATAGTTAAATAAAAATAGTTAAATATAAATAACTATTTAATTATAAAATAAACAATAATATATAATTTTAAATAATTAAAAATTAAATCATAATATATATTAATTACAGTATTTAATAATTATAATGGCCTAAAACAGAAGGACTGATATATTTTAATTGGAATAATAAAGAAGTGATAATAAACTTCCTTAGTTAGCACAAAATAATGTATAATAATAAATTAATACAATAGAAACAAGTCAAAGTATTAGATAGCAAAAATATAGATGACATATTTGGTACCAATTTAAATTAATATAACTAAAATAAAAAACCTTTATCATCTGGAAGATAAAAAACTCCTTTAATAAATAATAACAATAATTATAGTAACAATAACAATAGTTATTAATAGCTTCAATATTAACCACAATAAGAATATAATAACTATTAAGATCCAATAGACATTAATAATAATAACAATTCTACTAAAATTGTCACGTTAATTTTAATTATTATAATTATTAATTTATATTTAATTATAATTACAATAATAAAATATAATTATTAAAAATAGTGAGGATGTATTTTATTAAATGAATCGATTGATTTAGGAAAGAGTAAAAAATATAGAAGAAAAATAATAATCAGAAATAAGAAAATAACGTTTAGAATTGGAAGATGTTTAAAGAGAAAGGTTAAGAATGGAAGAGAATATGAAGATTTTGGAAGACAGAAATAGATTACAAATAGAAAGTATAAGAGACATATTAGAATAAGTTGAGATAAGAGTAAGAAAAGATAATGGAATAAATATGGAATTGGAGTAGAAAATAATATAATAAGAATAATAATAGAAGGAAATATTATATTATATTAAACAAATATAGAAATAAGGATCTACTGATTTATTATAATTTAGAGAATTAATTCAAGATAAACTTCAAAATGATTAAACATAGTAAAATAAAGAAAAAGAGAAAAGTAAAGCTTTATTTCATGAATTAGTGAGATTAGGAGAGCAATTAGAAAAGTTTAAGGATCAGACAAGTTAATAACAATTAATGATGGAGTAGAAAATAAGTGGAATTGAGAATCAATGGAATTATGAATAAAATAAGAGTAATAATTAACAACAATAATTAGTATTACTTAATAATCAGAATAAAGAGTAAGAGAAATTGGAGAAGAAGGTAGTTTAACTAGAAACAGTGCTAATTTAAATGGGGATATAGGATTAGAAAAATAGAGAATAAATAATGATATTGTAATAAAATAATGACAGATTGATCTAAGACGCAAAATAATTAGCGATGAATTTGGAATAAGATTACAATGGAAAATTATAATTGAAAGTATAAGAGATAGTTAATCAATTAATGTAAGAGTAACAATAAAGAATATAGGATTAATAAGAGTTGAAGTAATAATTAGAATTTAGAGAAAAGATTAGTAAGGAATAATAAGTTTATACTAAAGAAGAATTAGTGGAGAGATATAAGAATTTAGAGGGAATGATAAGGAATGAGTAGAAGAGAAGAGAAGAATAATATTAATAGTTTTAAAGAATTGTTGAATAATAGTAATAAAGTAATAATGAGATGTTAAATATATAAGAGAAAAGGAGGTTAGAAGCTATAGAATTATTGAGGTAATAATAGGAGAGTTATTAATAGATGATAATGAGGGAATAAGAGATATTTGAGAATAAGTAGACTTCTATTAGTGAAAAAATTGCAGAGATGATTAAAATAGAAGTTCATAGTAGGGTTAATTCTGATATGGATCTTAAGGGATTAAGTGAGTAAATTGCATAAGATAGTATTCAAGGAGTAGCATAAATTAGAGTAGAAATTAACTAACTTAAAAATAATTTTACTCTAGGTATTATTTTATTTATATATATTTTATATTTATAATATAAATTATCTACCTTATATACATTATATTAATTATAATTTTAAACATTATATGCGTAATGTACTTTATTATATTATATTTATACATTAATTATTAATTATATGAATAATTATAAACAAGGGATAAGTGAGTGTTTGGAACAGGCAAACAACAATTCATAATAGCTTAGTCACTACTTGGATTCATAGATTAGTAAGATAAATGAGCTATAAGAGCAAAAATCAGATAAAATGAAATAAATAATGACAAAACTGGCTGAACAATTCAAAAATCATCTGATGATATATGAAGCTTATAAGAAAGAAAATAACTCTTAATTATCCTAATTACAATTTCAATTGACTCAACAAGACAATCATCACAATAATTCGATTAAGGAAAATCACTCTAAATCAATATCTTGCATTAATGATTCTCATAAAATATTGGCTCTCTCTATTTCTTCTCTAGAATAGCTGTTTAATGATTAAATTAATAAACTATAAACTGCACTTCAATCTCAAATTTAACTCAATTAGGATCAGGCTAATAATAATAAAAATAATCTTTAATTTGAGATTGATAAAGTAGCTAATATCAATAAGAATTGTTTTGAAAGTATGGGAAAGGGGCTTAATGAATAAGTTGAATTAGTTGAAATACTTATTGAACATATTCAGGAAATCGAAAGAGTTATTCATCTTGACTCTAAACAGTTTAATTAAAATATTCAAAATATCAATAATACTCTGACCACTCTCAAAAACAAGTTGGATAGTGATCAATAACAATTAAAAGATGAATTTGTTATAAATAAGAGAAATACGGAAAATGAAATGAAGATATTTTTTAAGGAATAATAAGGAATAAATGAGGGAAATGAGAAGAAGCTAGAAAGATTGAATCATAATATGCAGATATAAAATGAGAAACAGACTGAACATGAATATTGGATAAAACAGTTGGAAGATTAAGAGAAAGAGAAAAATATGTTGATGTAAGATTTGGTGCAGTAATACTGTTTAAGATTAGAGCAATAAATTTAAATTCATAGTCAAGTTGATTAAATTAAAGAAGATTAGTTGTAAATTGTAGATATTTAGTTAGCTCATCATTAACTAATAAAGTAGTTTAATACAAATATTTCTCAATCTATTCTTGATTAAACTATTCTTCTTTTCAATAATAATTAGATAATTAAGGATCAACTCAAGGAAATCTGTGATAATAAAATCTAAGCCTATTTAGAAAAAATTAAATTATAAAATCAACAAATGTGGTAATCCTCTCTAGATATTTAATCTAATATTACTAATACTTCATAAATAAAATCTAATATTCACAGTAATATTAATTATTTTAATTTTTAGATAATAATCTTTTAAATGAAATAAATCTTCAATAAGATTTATATTCAAAACCTAAATTGAAATGATTTATATCAATTAAGTGTTATATCCATATTTTATTATTTTATATAATAATTATTCATAATTTTTAAATATTTATAATAAATTAAAAGCTTTTGATATATTATTTATTTTTAAATATTATAATGTAATCAAATATTTTAAATTTTTTAAATAGAATCTAAAAATACAGTTTAATTTTATTGAATTTATGTAATTAAATAATAATTTTAAGATTTAATCAATACTTCCTAATTTTAAAACTAAATAAAAATAAAATATCCTTCTAACCCAATATAAAAATATTAAATATTTTAATTATCTGTAGTTTAATTAATCTATAATAAAAGTTTATAAGGAGCAAATTATTATATATATTTATAAAAAGTATTATTATTTTTGTTTAATTAAATTTCTGTCAAAAAATCATTAAGAGGTACCAAATATTGACTTGTATAGAAATTAAAATTAGTTCCTTCACTTTCTAATTCTATCTCAAAAATGATGGATAAAAAATTGGACTAAATAATTTTAACTTAAAACTCTAAAATAAATTATGTTTAGTACATAAAAATTAAGATTAATTAGAAGGAATATCTTCAATTAATTAAGTGTTAAAATTTTCATCGATTTCTAAGCCTTGTTAAAGTTAAATTTTAATCTTGGCATTTTCGATTCTGATTTTACTTAGATTAATAATTTCCAGTTTAAAGAAAATAAATTTGGCTTCTAAATCAACATGATGACTACAATAAATATGAAGAATATCATTATAGCCAGTGATAAAAGTTATTTATTAATTAGAATTTATTTTAGGCTGTTTATTAATAAAAATGTTTTAAATGACATTCTGATTTTCAATGAAATCATTGTAAAAGTAAGTGCCTTTTTTGCTAAGGTCTGATAAAATATAAGTAGTAATTAATTATTTAAGAAAAGTATTAGAAATTTGATAATCTTGAAAAAAGTTGAAATCTTATTAACTTTAATAAATGAGCTAATTACTACAAATTTCATGAATGAGTTTTTATTGATTAATGGCTTCCAGAAATTTTATGGATAAATTCATAATAGAGTCTATAAAATATTTGTGGATTTCGTGGTTTAGTAAAAATAATTTTAAATAATTAATAAACTCATTTATTATTTTTAATGAACATTAACGGAATTATTCGTGTTTAAAAGAACACTCACATAAAATTTATAAAACTATTTCTAATTTATTTTGATATTATATTAATTAGCTAAAGTTTATACATTAGTTTACTTCATCTATAAACAGTAATTATTTAACTGACTTTATTTCTAATAATAATTGACCGCATATTTTTGAATAATCTATTTCTATTATTATTTATTCCACACTCACATTATTTAATAACAATTATAAACAATCTCTTATTTCTTCAATTTATAATTTTTCTTTTAATTTCTTATAAATAAAATCTAAATAAATTATTAATTAATTTTTTTCAGTTTCTTATTAAAAATAATCTTAGAGAAATATAAAGAATATTTATAATGCGATTTGAGATTGTTATTATTAATATTATTGTTATTGAATTTAGATTAATAATTTAGATTAATTAGATTATTATGACTATTATTATGACTATTATTGTGACTATTATTATGACTATTATAACTATTATTATGATTATGTGTTTAAAGAGGTAATAATCCTAAAGGTGATATCTAGAGTGTGAATGAGATGTGAGTTTAGATTTGACATATAGAAAGTGAGTATGATGACTATAATGAGAGTATTTTTAGAGAGAGATTAACTCTTAAGGAACTTAAGAAACCAATCCTATGAAAAGATATTAATGAGAGAGTAAGAGTGATTGTTATAAAGATGATGAAAGAGGATAAAGAGGAAGACCAGATAAGTGATAACATTATCTACCTTATGAATAACTAACTCTATCCATTTATAACCTAACCTTACTTAATCCTTCCCTTCCAATCTTCCTAACTACTATATTATATTCAACATAATCTAATTATACTCTCTTTTATACTTTACTTATACAATTTTTAATAATTCCTCCATCACTCTCTTTATTCCTGCCTCTTATCTCTCAATAGTCATTATTATCATGCTCATCTGCTCCATGCTCTCATATATTACTTCGAATTCTCTACTTACTGTAATATAATCTCTTATTATCCTCTCAATAGTTTCTAATTAAAGTTCATACACATTTATCTTACATTCTTAGTTTTCAATCACTAACCTCTTAAGATCATAATCACTATATATTCTAGATAAAATCAATAACATTTAAACTACAAATTTATTTAGTTGACACTAAATTCTAAATTCGTAATTGTATATTTTATGTAAGATACTATTACAATTTAGTAGGAAGTAGTTGAGAATCCTTATTAAAATGGGATTCATTTTGAATTGAAGGTTTTACTGATCTATATTGAAAAAAGAGAGTTTTTATTAAAGATAAATATCAACTATTTCTATTAGTACTTCTAACACATTTTTGAAAATATCCTTATTTGAGGTGTTGAGTTATTATATTATTTTATTGTAAATGTATAAGATTTGTTCTCTGTTGTCATATAAATTATTTAGAAAAGTTGATAAGTAGTTTATCAGTAAGAATTAATTAATGTATTCCAGATTCTTCTAATAGAAGTTTATATTATTATTTTGTTGAATTATTGCAATCAACTCTTTCTCATTTTACTTAATCAACTCCATGCTATTCTGAAAATCTAATTGCTAGAGTAGACTTAATGAAAGTGTCATCTCTAATTAATTATTATTATTATTGTTATTGGTATTATTATTATCTATAAAATTCTGTAAATCTTAAGTGATGATTTGGAGCAGAATATTATTATCACATCTAATATTTCTCAATAAAGGATATGATAATCTTTTCAGCTGCTCATTTTGCTGTTACTAATTCCAAGCAACAAATAAGTCTTAATGACTATCCAGATTATTACCTTGACTCATTTCAATCAGCAGTATTTTCACCATTTCTAGCTATTTTTTTAATTCTTTTGTATTGTTTAAATCTATATTCTCCATATTTATATTATATTCACCAATTATTATTTATATTTTATTTACTATCATTTATTATTTATATTTAACATCAAATGAAACATTCTTAATCATATTCAAAATAATAGTCAAAAGACAATAGCAAAATTGAAAGTTTATCTTAATTTAGTAATTTACAATAAAAAATTCATTAAATTTCTTATAATGAAGGCAACAATAATGATTTATTGAACATAATCAAACTCAATAATTAAGAAATTGAAACTCTTTAGTATATGGTAGGATTTAAAGATTAAGCTTTAAAAAAGAGAGATGAATTAATTAAAGAATATTTAGAAGAAAACTAGAAATTAAAAGCACAATTAAAAAAGTAAGAACAAATATTATATTGATTAAAAAAGGATCAGGAATAATTACGTTTCAATAGTAATTTTAATAAAAACAATAATAACAATAATAATAATAACAATAGTAATAGTAATAATAACATAAGCAATAAAAATATGAATATTAATATGATAAGCAACAATATTAATATTATAAATAACAAAGAAGAAAATAATTACAAAAAAAATTAGAAGCATAAATCTGTAGAATTCGACAACCAAGAAACTTACTAACTAGATGAATCAGAGGAAGAGTAGATAAATATCAATGAAAGTAATAAAAAAAATAAACAAAAATATGAAAATAATAAAATATGAAAATAGTAATATATAATAATAAAATATGATAATTATGATAAAATATTAATAATTATAATTAAAAAAATGATAATAATGATAATAATGATAAAAATATGATAATAATAGGAGAAAAGTAACAGATGAGTGATTTCATTTAACAACTAGACGTATTCTTAACTTAATCAGAAAACTATTTGCAGACCTTATAATAAACATCATTAGCCTATTAAAATGAGTTTTTCAACAACATAAAAAGATTGATAAAGGAATATAAGCAGAACGTTGAGTTTACGAATAAACTGCAAATAATGTTGACATCCTAATCGGATATTAGCAAGAAAATCAACTTGAAAGAGTGCTTGTAATAAATTGAGTAGGAATGTAGCAAACTCCTTGATTGTTTCAAATGCAAAGTTATGCTTTTTGACAACAAAAACAACGAGTTTGTTTACTTGGAGAATTAAGAGATAAAGGTTCAATATATTATATAAAATATAGATTGATTATTTATAATAACAATCAGATATAATATAAAAATATTAAGATATATTATAATCACAATGATATATATATTATAATAATGAAATATATTATAATAATAATAGAAAGTGAAGAAAGATGAAGGGATAAACTCAGCAGTGAACCTTTGCCAAAATGTGATTCGAATAGATGATGCATACTAAGATCCTCGTTTCGACCGCGAGAGTGACTAACTAAATAACACAAAAACAAATAGCTTAATATGTGCAGCTTTAATAGAACATAACTATTAAGACCGTCAGATAATAGGCATCATTCAAGGAATTAACAAACATAATCGTAGTCTCAACATGAGTGATTAACAATAAGAAAATAACAAGAACCAATCTTTCACCAAACATGATGAAATTATACTTACTATTCTAGCTTAACATTGTACTTCATAATTGCTTAATTGCATTAAGTACAATCATATTCATTATAAGCTTAATATGTTGTAGAAGTTGGTCGATTATTAATATTCTATGTTTAGTTAGAATACTATTCTTGATCTTATTGTAAATGCAAATGATTGTTTAAAGGAAATTGTGTCTAATCATAATATCAGAATTTTTATCAATAAGACTTATTTTAATTAGAATAATCATAGTAATAATTAGTTAATGTTTTATTTAGATAAAAATAGAAAACTCAAGGAAGTTAATAAAAATATTGGAATCATGGGTTAATGTTTGATTCAATAGACTATGATTTGTGTTAAAAACCCTCTTTCTGATTAATATTACAATTAATTGGTTGATATAGATACTGAATTGCCTTTAATTACTGTACCCTTAAAGTTAATATAAGATTATTAATAGGATATTAGCTAATCAAATTAATTAGAGGTTTTAGGAGTTATTTAGTTTATTGATATTAGACAGTTAGCAAGAAATTATTTGGAATAATTCACTATTTTTGATGACTCTATCATTCAATAGTTCATCAAAATATTTACATTATCTCTTATCAAAATTATTAATCTTGATTAAAAATAAATTTGAAATATTATATTAATTATGAATAATTTTTTTAATTTGTTTTATTTATTTTTTCTAATTTTATATATTATTAAAATTATAATTTAAATTTATTTGTGTATATTTTTTTAATTTTAAAATATATATTTTAAATATAATATATGGATTAGATAATTAATAATTAGAATTTCTATAAAGATGATATTAAATATAAAACTTTTAAATTATTGAGTTTAAAAATTATTCTTATAAATAAAATTTTATATAAAAATTATATATTAATTTAAAAAAAAAATTTTATTAAAAACTTTTATCTTTTATTAAAAATTTTTAATTGAAAAAAATATGAACATATGATATATATATTTATTTTTAATTACAATTTTGAATATTTAATCTATATTAAAAATTTATATATTTTTGATAATAAATAAAATTTTTGATAAAAATTAATATTGTTTTATAATTTATTTATAATTAACATATTTATTTATAGAAATAATAATTTATTATATCGGTAAAATATTTTATATTCTTATAAATTATATAATAAGTATAATTAAAAAATCTTAATGGCAGATAAAATAAGATATGAAATAGAATAAATGATGCCTGAATTAATGCTTTTAGTAAAAAAGAATTATTTTAGTAAAGAAAAAGTTTAATAAATATTAAAAGAAAGAGAAAATTAGGAATACTCTTTTAAAAGGACGAAATAAAATCCATTTATTTATTTAAAAGCAATCGAATTTGAATATGAATTAGAAAGACATAGAAAAAAATAATTTTTTGAATTAGATATGAAAAAAGAAGGACCTAAAGATTTTTAAAGTAAACTAAATTTTTTAATTTATTATAAAAAAAAATATAAATTGAATAATTAAAATTAAATTTTTAAATAGTCATCAAAAGAATAATAAGACTATATGATAAAATGTGTAACAGATTTAAAAATGATATTGATTTATGGAAAGATTATTTAAGATTTTGTTATAATGTAAAGTCAAAAAAACATTTCTGTAAAGCAGTGTAAAACTGTTTAAAATTCAACATTCATAATGTGCAAATATGGATTATAGCAGCCAATTTTGAAAATGAAGTTAATAAAAATCCATTTAAATGTAGGAAAGTTTTTTTTAGATCATTAAAAATTAATAGTAATAGTTAATAATTATGGAGTGAATATTTCAATTTTGAAATTTAATTCTTATTAAAAATTTCTAAAAGAAAATAATTACTTGATCCTTAATAAGAATCTTAGATATAGGAAGAATAACAGAATATTGAATTTAAAGATTTAGATATTATTAAATTTGAAAATAATAATAATAAAATAGATATTATTGAAAAATATAGTGATAATATATTAATTTTATAAACAATATATGATTCTGCTAGAGAATCAATTAATTCTATTGAAATTAGTTTTATCTTTTTAGAAATTCTATTAACTTTTAATGATGAGTTATTTTAAAATATAAAGTAATATGTAATTTAAGACATTAAAAAATAATATTAATAATAAAATATTTAGTAGTTATAATATGAAATAATAAGTAGATATTTTTTAATAAGAATTAAATATATAAGTCTAGAATAAATAGAAACAGAAATTTAATAAATTTTTGATATAAAAAAATTGAGTACTTTTTTAATTAAAAGTATTCTGAGCTATTTTATTTAAAAATTTACTTATAATTAGAATAGTATAAATTAAATTGACAATATAATCAAATTTATGATTAACTATAATGAATATGATGTAGAATTTATTCATAATAATTTGTCAAAATTAAATTTAAATATAAATGAGCTATTAATTTCATATAAAAATATAAATCAGATATTAATTTAATTGATTATATTATAGAAAATAGATTCTTTAAATTACGATTAAACATTTATACAAAAAGAATTATAAAATCATTTTAATAATTTTATTTAGAAAAATGATTTTAATATTTAATAGAAATAAATTATAGTTAATCTTATAAACAATTTAAATAGAAAGCATTAAATTTTTTCATAAAAAACAATAATTGAATTAATTCAAAAATAATTTTTATTAAACAAATAAGTATTTGATTAAATATTAAAAGAATATCTTAAAGATCAATAAATAGCACCTGAAAATTTTGATTTATTTTTTTCATTGAAGAATAATTGCCCTTTTTCATTTTATTAGTTTTATTTTTAATAATTAGAAAATGTAAATAAAATTATTTATTATTAATAGTAAAACAACTCATAACTAATTATCTAAAAAATTAATAATATAGTAAATTGGTACAAAGATTAGGAAGATTATTGGTAATCATTAATTTATTTTACAAAATAATATGGGAAGTTATCATAATTAGGATCTATAATTTAACAATACATATAATAATTTCCTAACAAAGAAAACTTAATTTTAAATTAATATAATCAATTTATATGATCATTTATTTTTAATATAATATAAATTTAATAAAATATATTCTTTAAGCTATAATTTAAAATATAATAATTAATTATTATTTATAATTTTTATAATTTAATGGTAAAAAAACAGAATTTAAATCCAATAAATTTATTAAAAGATTTTATATCTAATAACAAAAAAATAAAATAAAAAGAAAATTTTTTGTATTTTGAAAATCAAAAACTAAATTTAAAAACAGAAACAGGTATTATATATTAATAATATATTAAAAAAAAAATATTATTAAATAATTATAGCTTGGCTTAGTAAAAAAACAGGAAAGAGATATGATTTGGGTTCATTATGGTTATTTATAACTAGTTAATAATAATAATTAGGGTTAACTCAATATATTAATAAAAAAAATGAATTGAAATTGCAAATTGTGAGTACTGCAGATAAAGAAGAAATAATGAACTATTTTACTGGCCAAATAAATTATACTTTAGATATTGACTTAGATTTAGAAAACAAGTTTAAAAATAGTTTTAGTTTTAATGATAATAATAATAAAAATCAAGACACAATTAATCAAGAATAAAATATTGATTAAGTTAACAAGAAAATCAAAAAAGAATATGACGAAAATGATAAAGAAAATGATAATTTTAAATAAATTGAACTTTTATTTAGGATAGAAAGACCTATAGAAACAAAAAACAAAGCTTTAAGAAGGCTTAATAAAAATTTTGTAAATGTAGTTGATTATATAAATTAATTAAAAGAAGAAAGTAAGTATTAACAGATTCAAACTAATAATAATATAAATATTTCCAATTTAAATTAACAATAATAACAATATTAATAGAAACAACAATTTAACAATAATAAGTTATAAGGAATTAGTTTGATAGATGAGATATTAAGTATGGACTAAATTGATCACATATAAAACAAGCCTATAATAATAGTTCCTTTGGCTTTTACAAGTGGAAATATTTGTATATAAAATGCAAGTATGTTTATTAATGAAGGTAAATACATAGACATATCTCAAAATAATAATGGATTAATTTAATAGAATCAATTTGTGAAGTTCATTAATAATAAATAAGCTATATTTGAAATCAAAAGTGATATACAGGCTCTAGAATCATAAAACTGGTAATTAATAATAAATATTACTTATAGGAAAAGAGTAGTTGCAGCATTTATAACTGGAAATAATAATGAATTTAGAAAATGGCCTGATGGAGATTAACCAGCAGTTTTGTTCAGTAAGATTAAAGGATTCTTTATTAAATATCATGATGTTCCATTGCCAGAAAACATCAAAAAGTATAATGTCAAGCAACTTATTATAGATAGGAACAAAAGGCATCTTGACATTTATCAAAAAAATATATTTTGGTAAGAGTTAGAGAAGTTTCTTATCAAACCTAGGACCATTATTATTTGAAATTTTTTTATAATAATATCTCTATTATTAATAAATTATTAACTTTTTGTTTTTAATATTATATTTTATTTATAACTTAAAATTATTTTTATTATATTTAAACTAAATATTATTAAAATTAGCATTTAAATGAGAAAAAGACCGTTATCCAATCATATTCCATCAAAATCAAAAGACACTTAAACTATCACCAATTAATTTTTTGATAATATTTATAATTAAATAACTAATATTAAACAATTCTAATCAAAAAGAGATTTTGATAATGCATTAAAAATAATCATATGAGCATTTCAATTATTAAATTATTAAAATGAGTAAATTAAAAATTAAAAGAAATTTATAATTCTTCATTCATAACTTTCTATACTTTAAATTTAAATACTATAATAAATATAAAATTATCAAGGATGTTTTAATGTATAAAAATAAATGATTTAAAATATAAAGTTATGTAATAGCAAGTATTATATAATTTAATCAGATTTATACGAAATTTTAAAAAGCTTTTATGACGTCTGTTCTATGACTCAAAATTTTGATGAGTTTATTTAAAATGCCAATGATTTTTAAATATTATTAGATAATGCGTTAAATTAGTAAATTTAAATCGAAAATTTAAATGAATTATAAATATAATAACTTTAAATAAATAATGATTAAAAAGGAAAGATATTTAAATGTAAAATGTTCATAAATTTAGCAGAAGCATATTTAAAAGGATAAGAGTAATAATCTTTTAAAAAATACTAGAATTACGTAGAGTAATGTTAAATATTATTGAAAAATATCTAAAATGATAATTAAAAATAAGAAATATTATAAGACTTAAATAAATTGTAACTTTATAAATAAAATTTAAAATAACTTATTTGTTTGAATGATAATAAATAAATAATGGTAAGAAGAAATAAAAATTTAAGTTTGATTACATTAATCAATAATAAATAATAAAATGAACAAAGTTTTTAAAATAACTTAATAAAAGAATAAACTTAAAAAAAATACTCTAGAATTTAATAAAATGAAATAAATTTATAGAACCATAAATATACTTTATAATTAAAAAATAACTTAACTAATAACTTCTTAATAACTAAAAATTAAGACAATAATTAATATTTGCATAAAAATGATATATATTCCTAAGTTAATAAGGTAATCTATTATTTAAGTTTATTTTTAAGAAATAATTGACTGACAATATTTAAAATAAAAAATATAATTTAAAATAATATATTGATTACTAGTAAAAAAAAATTATGATAAATCAAAGATTAAAATAAAATATGGAATATAATAAATAAATATTAATGGAAAATAATTATAATCATAATGTTCAAATTGAAGAAAGTATTTAATTAATAAAATTTAAAAGTTATTTTAGACGATACAAATCAAAATAAAAATTATCTTACAAGAAATAGTATCATTTAAAATATAACAAGTAAAACTAGGACAAGATAAAGTAATGCATCTTTAAATATGTTTCAATATCAATAAATGATTAAATAGAAAAGTACAATCAGTTAAGATAATATTACTACAATATTAAATAATAATAAATAAATAGTAAAAGAATTTGAATAAACAGATATTGAAAAGAATTAAACATATAATTATTTAAAAAAGGGTTTAAAATTTATCACTAAATAATTATAATTTGCATTTAATTAAATTAAAGATTAGCGGGAATTAATTAAAAAAGGAAGTCAAATAAATGGCTCAAGAAATTATTAACTAAAAAATCTTGTTATGAGAGTTTCTATTAATCTTTAATAATAAATTAATAAATATAATTAATAAGATAATATAAAATAGCCTAATTCAAATTTTATAGATGAATTAATATTTCCCAATTTCAAATATCAAAATTAATATTTTGATAAAAATATATTAAAATGGAAATTAGTAAACGGTAAAATAAAATTAAGCTAATAAAAAAAATTAATTAAATTGATTTTGTTGATGAGAAATTAATTCGGATATTTATAATTTAACTTTAATATAAACTATGAAAGTATTTTATAAAATTTATTGGCTGTTAACTAATAAGATTATAAAGAATTTAGTATTGGTTGTATTATAATTGAAGAGTGGATGAAAAATAATTATATCTATTTACATTATGTTTAAAATTAATAACTAAATAATAAAAATATTATAAAATATTGTGTTGATAATTAATATTTTATAAACTAAAATTATTTAGAGATACCAGATTTTAATTAATTTTTTCAATAGTTGGGATTTATTTCTGAAAAATTAATTTTATTAATAAAAAAAAGAAATGGTTTTTTTGCCTGGA
>Ga0315908_10000793_pt1 | contig 24590 bp, 17 predicted proteins | sample LakEriMetagenome_12_FD_203520 | JGI IMG/M metagenome (GOLD analysis project Ga0315908, IMG submission 203520) | Freshwater fungal communities from buoy surface, Lake Erie, Ohio, United States - Buoy 4 MA124 | ecosystem: Environmental > Aquatic > Freshwater > Lake > Lake biofilm | place: USA...
TCAAACTCGTACTCACTTACAGCACCTACATTCAAGATTTTCCCAACATCATTAGCATACATGCCGCGGGAATATTGATTACCAACGAGTCTATACACCGCTATACCGCTACCTTTTTGCCACCAAAAGGTTTTCCTACGGTGCACTTCGATATGGTGGTGGCAGAAGATATTGGCATCTACAAATTCGATATTCTTTCCCAGCGCGGGTTGGGAAAAATCAAGGAATGCTTAGAAATCATTTCCTACAATCAACCGGATATAGAACCGATTGATATACACGATATGCGCCGTTTCAAAGCGGACGAACGCATCAAAGACCTCATGCGAAATGCTAAGGCAATAGGATGTTTTTATGTGGAGTCACCCGCCATGCGCATGCTCATGACCAAACTGCGAGTGGACGACTACCTCGGATTGGTGGCTGCCAGCTCAGTTATTCGCCCCGGCGTATCGCGCAGTGGTATGATGCGTGAGTTCATTTTGCGCCATCGTTTTCCGGAGAAAAGAAAAGACGCGCATCCTATACTTCTTGATATTATGCCAGAAACGTATGGGGTGATGGTTTATCAAGAAGACGTGATCAAGGTAGCCCACTATTTCGGCGGATTGAGTTTGGCAGAAGCCGACTCGCTTCGCCGAGGCATGAGTGGCAAGTTTCGTGGTCGCGAAGAATTTGATCAAGCCCGCAATGCTTTTTTTGAAAAAGCCCTTGCCAAAGGTCATACACTCGAACTCGCCAGTGAAATTTGGCGACAGATAGAAAGCTTTGCTGGATACGCCTTTGCTAAGGGGCACTCCGCAAGTTATGCTGTCGAAAGTTATCAGAGCCTTTTTCTAAAAGCCTACTTTCCGTTAGAATACATGACGGCCACCATCAACAATTTTGGTGGATTTTATAGCACAGAGTTTTATGTTCACGAAGCTCGTATGGATGGTGGAAAAATCGAGGCGCCCTGCGTCAACCTAGGGAGTGCCGTCACCGTCATTTATGATCAGACGCTTATTCTCGGTTTTGGATTGGTAAAAGATTTAGAATTTCCGATGCTCGAAGCTCTGCTTGAAGAACGCAGAGCCAATGGACTGTTCATCGATTTGCAAGATTTCATTAGTCGTGTCAACTGTGGTATAAGCCAACTGCAAGTGCTCATCCGTGTTGGCGCATTTCGGTTTACCGGTAGAAATAAAAAAGATCTGTTATGGGAAGCACACTTAAGCTTAAGTGGAAAAAAACCGAACGATCATTCGCCTGAGCTTTTTTCTACACCAGTTAAAACATTTGAACTACCACCGCTCGAGCATACGTGGATCGAAGATGCCTATGACGAAATGGAATTGATTGGATTTCCCTTGTGCAATCCATTTCAACTGCTCAGTGAATTACCCGCTGAAGCCGTACTCGCCCGTGACCTACCCCACCTCATCGGACAAACGGTGGTTAGTATTGGATACTTGGTTACAACAAAGCCAACGCGCACCGCCAAAGGGGAGCGCATGTACTTCGGGAATTTTCTTGATCAAGAAGGCTACTTTTTAGACACGGTTCATTTCCCACCCGTTTCCGAAAACTACACTTTCCGTGGAAGAGGGCTTTATTACCTCAAGGGAAAAGTATGTGAGGAATTTGGATCTCTCAGTATTGAAATTAGCGAGATGCATAAACTCAGTTACACCCATGATCCCCGCTACGCCGAAGTGGATAAAGCAGAACGTGTGCGCATCGAGAGAGCCCTACAAAACACTCCACCACCTCCTCAATTAGACCTCTGAAAGACCTGATTTATCTATGGTTTTAGAGATTTAACATTTTTCTTTTGGATCCTTTCAAAAAAAATGAATGTATATTTGCATCGCAATCAAGCAGAAAAAAATGTTCAATCACTCTACCAATATGATGTGCTGTATGTGTACACCTCAGATGAAGGGATTGATCGCTTATTGCCAAAAATAAAGAGCACAAAAACAAGCATAAATCAAGCCCTTCGCCAGTCGAGGGGCTTTTTTTTTACCCCAAAAAAATTTTTAAAACACTTACAACTTGTGTTTTGGTTAGGTTGAATAATCCAGTAGTTACATGAACAACAAAAGACATAACACGCATACCAACAATCATCAAATGATGATGTGTATGATGATGTGTTGCCCTTTAGCAAGGAAGGCGCGATGTCGATGTGTTTAACCCAACTACTGGTGTACTTCACGACTAAGGCCCTTCCGGATCAAACCGAAAGGGCCTTTTGTTTTTCAAATCATTTCATTCACACATAATCTCACAACTCATGTCAAACTCAACACTTCATTTCGACACGCTTCAGCTTCACGCTGGCCAATCACCAGATGCTACAACCGGTTCACGTGCTGTACCGATTTATCAAACCACTAGCTACGTTTTTGATAACGCCGAACACGCAGCCAACTTATTCGGACTACGGGCCTTTGGCAACATTTACACCCGCATCATGAATCCAACAACCGATGTTTTCGAAAAACGCATAGCAGCGTTGGAAGGCGGCGTAGCGGCAGTTGCGGTTGGCTCAGGCCAGGCTGCGCAGTTCATTGCTCTCAACAACATACTTCAAGCAGGCGATAATTTCATTACTACCAGCTACCTATACGGCGGTACCTACAACCAATTTAAAGTTGCTTTCAAACGTCTAGGTATCGACGCCCGTTTTGCAGATGGCGACAGCCCAGCATCATTTGAAAAATTAATCGACGACCGCACCAAGGCCATTTACCTTGAAACGATTGGCAATCCTCGTTTCAATGTACCTGACTTTAAAGCCATCGTTCAACTGGCAAAAAAGTATGATCTTCCATTAGTAGTAGACAACACCTTTGGCGCCGCTGGATACCTGTTCAAACCATTGGCTCATGGCGCAAACGTAGTAGTGGCTAGTGCTACCAAATGGATTGGTGGTCATGGCACCAGCGTAGGCGGTATCATCGTTGATGGTGGCAACTATGATTGGGGCAATGGAAAATTCCCACAATTCCATGAACCAAGCCCGGGCTATCATGGTCTAGAATTTTCAAAAGTTTTCGGTATCGATAATCCTCTCGGATTACCCAACATCGCCTTCGCTATTCGCGCTCGTGTAGAAGGGCTTCGAGATTTCGGCCCCGCACTTTCACCCTTCAACTCGTTCCAACTTTTACAAGGCTTGGAAACGCTGTCGCTACGCGTGCAGCGCACAGTAGACAATGCATTAAACATTGCACAATGGCTCGAACGATTACCCGAAGTAGAATATGTCAACTACCCCGGTTTGCAAAGTTCACCCTACTACGATCTAGCTAACGAATACCTCACGAATGGATATGGTGGCGTGCTTTCGTTTAAACTAAAAGGAGGAAAAGAAAATGCCGATGCACTGATCAATAAGCTCCAACTCATTTCTCACCTCGCCAATGTGGGTGATGCCAAAACACTGATCATTCATCCGGCCGCTACTACACACGAACAACTCTCAGCATCCGAACAAGTGACTGCTGGAGTAGAGCCTGGTCTATTGCGTCTTTCCGTGGGTATCGAGTATGTCGATGATATCAAAAAAGACTTGCAGCAAGCCCTGCTTCAAGTGTATTCACCACAAATAACTGAAAAAGAAAATGCCGCTTTTTTCGCTTAATAACACCCTCACTCTCGAGAATCAACAAACACTAAACGGTGTTGAAGTGACCTACCATACCTATGGTCACTTCAACCCTGGTGTTTCGCGAGTGATCTGGATCTGCCATGCACTTACCGCGAATAGCGAAGCCCATGTGTGGTGGAACGGTTTGGTGGGAAAAAACAAAACCCTCGATACTGTCAACGATTTTATCGTTTGCGCCAACGTACTCGGTAGTTGCTACGGCACTACCGGACCGTTAAGCATCCATTCCGCAACAGGGCAGCCCTATTACCACAGCTTTCCTTCGTTCACCATCCGTGATATGGTGCAACTGCACATGGCCTTAGCCGACCACCTCGGAATCGAAGAAATTGATTTGCTCATTGGTGGCTCACTTGGTGGTCAACAAGCTCTCGAGTGGTCCATAATAGAACCACACCGTATCAAATCATTGGTTCTAGTGGCTACCAATGCCGTTCACTCGGCTTGGGGCAAAGCCTTTAACGAATCGCAACGAATGGCGATAGAAATGGATACCACTTGGAAAGAAAATAGCGACAAGGCTGGTTCCAATGGTCTTCAAGTTGCTCGATCGATCGCGCTATTGAGCTATCGCAATTACGTGGCTTATCATCAAACCGATCATGAAGAGGTGAACAGAAGTCCTTTTACCTACCAACGTTATCAAGGCGAAAAACTAGCCGCGCGATTTAATGCCTTTAGCTACTACCGCTTAAGCCAAGCCATGGACTCGCATGATGTAGGCCGAGGAAGAGGGGGATTTTCAGCGGCCTTGCGAAGCATAAAAGCACGCACCCTTGTTATTGGAATTGAAGGCGATCTGCTCTTTCCCAATGCTGAGCAAGCCGTGCTTGCCCGCTATATTCCTGGAGCTCGACTTTCTATCATCCGCTCTGAATATGGCCATGATGGATTTCTCATTGAAGGCCATTCCATTGGGCATGCCATCAAAACACAACTACAGTTTAAACCGAACATTCATTCGGTAGAATCAAGCATCACCGAAAAACTCTGTCTTACATTATGAGCGCTACTATCACCAAAAGCAATGCATCCATCGGTTTATTTGGCTTCGGCACCGTGGGAGAAGGGCTACACCTCTTGCTCAACAATACCACCTCAGTGCCCGCGCGCATTCGTCAGATTGTGGTAAAAGACCGCGAAAAAGAACGCAGCTTGCCTTCCAGTCAGTTTCAATTTGAAAAAAATAGCATTCTCAATAATCCCACCATCGACTTGGTGGTCGAATTGATCAGCAATGCCCATGAGGCGTTTGACATAACCGCTAAAAGCATCCAGGAGGGAAAACCCATTGTTTCGGCCAACAAAAAAATGATCGCGCATCACCTTCAGGAATTGATCGATCTGCAATCAACCTATGCTGGCTCTATTTACTATGAGGCCGCCGTTTGTGGCAGCATTCCCATCATTCAACTCCTCGAACGCTATTTTCAATTCGAACCCATTCAACGCATCCGTGGAATTTTTAATGGTACATCTAACTACATACTCACACGCATTGAAGAAGATAGATTGTCCTTTAATCAAGCTTTGAAAAAGGCCCAAGAACTCGGATTTGCCGAAAGTGATCCTACTTCGGACGTGGGAGGTTATGATGCGTTATATAAGTTAATCATTCTTTCTTTCCACGCTTTTGGAAGCATTTACAAACCCGAAGAGATCCTGCGAATGGGCATTCAGAACTTGACTGAAAAGGACATTGCTTTTGCGAAAAATAGTGGTCGAAAAATTCGATTAGTGCCCACTGCCGAACATAAAAATGGAAAACTTCTTCTTTTTGTTCTACCACAATTGATCGATAGTGATGACGATTTATACACCATTCGATTCGAAACCAATGCCGTTGAATTGATTGGTGAACACACAGGAAAGCAATTTTATAGCGGCCTCGGTGCGGGAGCATTTCCCACCTCTTCTGCTGTGTTGAGCGATGTACAATCGGCACTTAATGGGTGGAAATACGGCTACCGAAAACAGGCCCAGCAAAACCAACTTCCTCAAGCCAATGATGAAGCTATAGATGTTTACGTGCGCTGCACTACTCATTCCTTATTGACCTCTTTGCCTTTTACAAAAGTCAAAGAAGGATACATCGATAATGATTACCGATACATCGTGGGAAAAATTCTTCTTTCCGATTTGAAAAAACACGCCCCATCCATTGAAGAAGATGGAGGCATTATCATCCGCTTATAGTAAATGAAAGAGGTGAATCTTTCCCATTATTACACGATCAAAAAAAAAACCACTTAAGAGAAAGCTCTTTTCTCCTAAGTGGTTTTGTACAAGCGTGAAAAAAAAAATTATGCTTTCACCAACTGAATTTCAGCATGAAGCTTCACTTCTTCACTTACCAAAACGCCACCTGCCTCTAGTGCTGCATTCCAATTCAAGTTGAAATCAGTGCGGTTGATTTTGCCGCTTACGCTGAATCCACCTTTAGTATTGCCCCACGGATCAACACCGATACCACCAAATTCAACATTAAATTGAACGGGCTTTGTTACATCACGAATGGTTAAATCGCCGTGAACAACATAGTTTTCACTGTCCTTCTTTTCTACACTTGTAGAAGCAAATTTCATGTGAGGAAAAGCTGCTGAGTCAAAGAAATCGCCACTTTGCAAATGACCATCACGTTGCTCATTACCTGTATTTACGGAAGCTGTTTCAATAGAGAAAGCAATTTTAGCTGTGGTAAAATCGTCGCCTTCTGTTGTAGCTGATACATCAAATTTTCCGAAGCTGCCTGATACATTTGTGATCATCAAGTGCTTTACTTTAAAGCCAATCTCAGAGTGAGTTGGGTCTAGATTCCAGTTTGTTGCCATTGTATTTTTATTTGAGGACAAAGGTGAATACAATAGCGCGGGCAAATCATTGAAGTAGATCAAGAAAAAGCTTGGAGCAAATACTCCACGATGGGCAAGTCTGCTTCTGCCCAATCCAGTTCTCTCAAATGAGCAAAGGGATACCACTCAAGTCGTTCATGTTCGGATGCCACTGGCTTGCCTTGTATGATGTTCGCTTTGAACGGAATCAACTCCAATTGCGGCCCATTGATATAGGTATGAAAAACAGAGGGCCACTTTTCTTCAATAGCAATAAGTACCGATAGCTCTTCTGCAATTTCCCTCACCAAGGATTGTTGTTCGGTTTCGGTTTCTTCCACCTTTCCGCCTGGAAATTCCCACTTTAATGGCATTTTCATGCTTGCGCTTCTTTTTGCGCAAAGCACCTTTCCATCTTCCACTATTACAGCGCAGGTTACCCGAATCATTTTTCAAAGATAACGGGTAGGTTAAAAACTAAATCGCTGATTTTCAGTCATAAAAAAATTCGTTTTTTTCCTGTAACTTTCCAAAAGGCAGAGCGTCCTATTACTGAAAAACCTTTTGAAATGACCGTTTCTGAGTACAACCAATGCGTAGAGCTCCATTCTGATGGGCTTTATCGCTTTCTGCTCAAAAACGTAAAAGATTCCGAAAAAGCCCGCGATTTGGTGCAAGAAACCTACACCAAACTCTGGTTAAAAGTGGAAGAGGTGTCTTTTCAAAAGGCAAAAAGTTATTTGTTTACGGCAGGTTATCACACGATGATTGACCAAATGCGTCGAGAAAAAAGACACATGGACTATACCGTAAACGAATTAAAAACAGGCATGAGTTCTTTTAATCGTCAGTATTCTGATCTATCGGAAATATTGAACGAAGCTTTAGACCGATTGCCCGAAATACAAAAAAGCGTTATCCTTCTGCGCGACTATGAAGGGTATAGCTACGAGGAGATTGAAGAAATCACCGGACTAAATGAATCGCAGGTAAAAGTATATATCTACCGCGGACGTGTGGCCTTGAAAGAATTTATAGGAAAAGCAGAAAACGTGATATAACATGATCACCAGAAACAACTACGAAGCTTATTTTCTCGATTACCTCGAGAATAACCTTAGCCCCGAATTGCTATCGGAGCTTCGTGCCTTTTTGGATGCTCATCCTGATCTAGCAGCAGAGCTCGAAGAGATGGGCGATATGCCTCTGATGGTTGCCCCTACTGAATCTGTGCTTCCCGACTCGTTCAAACAAGAGTTGGTGCGCGATGAGAAAACACACCGAGCACATTACCTCATCGTTGCCGAACTAGAAGGTGATGCTACGCCTGCTGAGCAAAAAGAACTTCGTCAGTTAGAAAAAGAGCATCCTTTTCTTTCTCAGGAGAAAGCTCTTTTTGCAAAAACCAAATTGGTAGCGGATACCTCCATCCGTTTCTTTCATAAAAAAGCACTGGTCCAAAAGGAAGCGGTGGTTATTTCATTCCGAAGAGTGATCACTATTGCTTCAGCAGCCGCTGTTGCCGCCTTAATTGGCCTTGCCCTATTTTCTAATCAGCCAGTAGGGCTTACGGCATCCACAGCAAACAGAAATCTGCCTACCCTAAAAGAACGCACCGATAGCAGCGAATTTCCTCTGAACAAGGCGACACCAAATGATACGAATAACTCGAATAGTTCACCTATTCCGTTTGAGCAAATTCAACGAATTACTTCCCCAGGCACGGAGAACAACACTGCCCAGAGTTCACGAGAACTATCAAACGAGCCTGTAAAACAAAACGACCTCGTTAGTCCGCTTACACCGCACGAGGCAGAACAATTCAATACAGCTGAATTGGTAAAACCCGATATTCTTCCAGATATGGAGCAAGTTGTTTTACCTAGTGCTCCCACTCAAACTGCCGAAGTAAAAGCAGAAGAGGCGACATACCTTACCATTTGGCAATTCGCAGAAAATAAGGCTAAGGAAAAAATTTGGGGGGATGAGAGTTATCCTGACCAGAAGTTTGCAACCGCATTTGCTCAACGTGAAATTCAAAAACGATTTGGCAAGTCTGAAACCAAAGTAGAAATTATTCGTGAAAACAAAGTAAAAGAAAAGTCTTTTCGCCTAAAAATCGGTTCACTGGAGATTAATCGAAAACGTTAACCGAAAAATTATCGACCAACCGGCGATTCTTATCTATAAATCCTTACATTTCGACAACTCTCACCAAAACGATTGGCTATGTACGGAATGGTTAACAAAGGTATCGAAGACCTCATCACCACTAAATGGGGCGTCGACACATGGAAAGCAATTAAGGAAGACGCTGGATTTAATGACGATAGCTTCCTAACCATCAAAAGCTATCCCGATGAGCTCACGTATCAATTAGTTGGAAGCGCATCCAAAATTCTGAATTTACCCAGCGATCAAATATTAGAAGCCTTTGGAGAATATTGGATTCTATTCACTGCTGAAAAAGGTTACTCTGAACTTTTGAATTTAACAGGACATTCCTTTCCGGAATTCCTTCGCAACTTAGATATGCTTCATTCGCACGTGGCCAACATCATGCCTAAACTCGCGCCACCTAGTTTCTATGTGCAAAATGAAAAAGAGCGCTCGCTGGAGCTTGTTTACGAATCACAACGACAAGGTTTAATTACATTTCTCATCGGCTTGATCAAAGGATTAGGAAAAAGATTTGAGCTCGACTGCGCTGTGAAGGAAATTCCAAATGCGAGCGATAATGCCTCAGTCAGAGTTTTTCTAATCGAATGGTAAACTATCTCTGACTATGGATGATTATTTTGACCAAGCCTCGCCCTTCTTTCTAGTCATTGATGAAACAGCACAAATTGTAGATGCCGGTTCTTTAATTCGAAAAGCTGCAGGAAATGATCTGCTGCACTCGGCGTTCAATCAACATTTTGAATTAAAGAACAATCCGCTGTCGATTGAAGATCTGCTTGTCCAAAAAGCAAGACCAAAAATTCTTTTTGTCAAGCACAAAATCAAAAATCAACTCTATAAGTGCACCATACACAACTACAACGATAACAAGATTATAATACTAGCGAATCCTGTTATCAACTCCATCTATCACTTAAACGACTACGGGCTAATCGTATCCGATTTTCCTCAACACCATAGTATTTTCGAGCAAATATTCCTCCAAGAATCCGCGAGCTCATCGATCAAAGAAGCCATTATATTGAATGAGTCTTTAGAGCAAAAAAACACTTTATTGCATAACAATGCACAAGTGCTCAAAGAATTAAACGATGACCTAAACGCTTTACTTGGAGAGGTTCATCATCGTGTAAAAAATAATTTAGCACTCATCTCAGGCCTGCTCGAGATGAAGAAAATGAATCTTACGGATAGTGCTTTTCGATCTGGTATCGATGAAATTCAACACCGGATACATTCCATTGCGCTTATTCATGAAAGCATGTATAAGACCAATTCGTTTGCAAACATCAATTTGAAAAATTATCTGCAGGATTTGGTACTACAAATCGGAAGGTTCTATTCATCACACAAAAATGTAAGCATCGAAACGGATCTCGAAGAAATTCACTTTGATAATTCCAAAGCGTTACCCCTTGCCCTCATCGTGAATGAAGTGATGACCAATAGTTTCAAGCACGCTTTTGACGGCGCTCCAGAAGGAAAAATAAAAATAACCCTAAAAAAATCTGATAATCTCCTTACCTTAGAAATCCGAGACAACGGAAAAGGACTTCAAACAACCGAACCTCCTAAAAATAGTTTAGGCATGAAACTTCTCCCGATGCTGTCTAGACAACTGAAAGCTAAACACAGTATACAATCTGACAACGGATTAGTATTCCAAATCCTGATTCCCTATGGCCAATAAGAAAGTTTTGATTGTGGAGGATGATCAGGTTATTGCCTACGTGCACGCTTATTATGCAGAACAATGTGGTTTAGAAGTGACTGATTGTGTCGAAAGTGGTGAAAAAGCTTTAGAGTCGATCGAACGCAATAAGCCTGACGCCGTGCTGATGGACATTCGAATAGAAGGAGAGATTTCCGGTATAGATACGGCTAAAAAAATCAGAGAGCAATTGGATATCCCCATCATCTTTATCTCTGGCAATTCAGATACTCGCACTCAAAGTGAGATTATCGATGACGGCAAAACCTATTTTTTAGTGAAGCCTATTCGCCCTGATGATTTGCAAGCTCTTCTCGGAAAAATATAAATTACTTCGTATTCACCACATTCATGGTGCGTGCTATGCCCATTAGGGCAAAAGAAAAACAGGCGTCAGCAGCAGCCTTCACACGATCTTCCAGTGTTTTTTTCTCGTCGTCATTCCATTCGCCCAATACATAATCGACTTGCTGACCTTTCGAAAACTCAGCACCCACACCGAAGCGCAGCCGCGCATAAGCATCGGTATTTAATATTTGTTGAATGTGTTTGAGTCCATTGTGACCGCCATCACTGCCTTTTCCTCGCATGCGCAACTTGCCAAAAGGAAGAGCTAGATCGTCGGTTACGACCATCACATTTTCCAACTCTATTTTTTCTGCTTGCATCCAATACCTCACTGCATTGCCCGAGAGGTTCATGTAAGTAGAGGGTTTGATTAAGATGAAGGTTTTTCCTTTGTGCTTTATTTCACACACCGAAGCATATCTATCGGTAGAAAAGGAAGCTCCTTTTGTAGCTGCCATGTGCTCCACTACTAAAAAGCCAATGTTGTGTCGGGTACGTTCGTACTCTGATCCAATATTTCCTAATCCCGCGATTAAATACTTCATTTTAGACGTGCTGTTGCGTGCGCAAAAGTAAAGGTAAGCCGAACAATAAAAAAAGCCCGCATGAGATATGCGGGCTTTGATAAGATATATCGAAAATCGATTATTTCTTTTTCTTACCTTCTGGCTTATCAGACTCAGCTGCAGCGATAGAGGCACGAGTAGCAGCTACAGTTACTACTGCAGAAGCTTCTGCTTCCAATACTTTACAACCAGGAACAGAAACCTCGCGAACGCGGATCATATCACCGATTTTCAAGTTTGTAATATCCAAAGTGATATCATTTGGAAGATCTTCAGGACGACCGAAGATGCGCACTTTGCGGTAGTTCAACATCAATTTACCACCGGCTTTAACACCTTCTGAGTTACCTGTAACACGGATTGGCAATGTAGTTTTGATCGCCTTTCCAGGAATCAATTCCAATAAGTCAATGTGTACGATACGATCAGTCACTGGGTGACGTTGTACTTCTTGCAATACAGTAGAAGTTACTTTGCCGTCCAAATCAAGGTTGATTTGTAAAGTGTCTGGAAGAGCCACCAACTTGTTCATGTCAATCTCAGCTACTGAGAAGTGAAGTTGTTGACCACCACCGTAAAGAACACCCGGCACACGCTCTGAATTGCGCAAAGCCGAAGCATTTTGTCTTCCTACGCTCTCACGAACAGAGCCGCTCAATGTAATTTGCTTCATTTTGTTTGTTTTATGATATGATAAAGTGTGAACTAATGGAACGGTTTTCAACCAAATTTTCGAGAACGTCGGCAAACAGTTGTGCCGTGCTCAATACTTTGATTTTATCCGTTGGTTTTCCTTCTTTCAAAGGAATGCTGTCTGTTACGATCAATTCGCTGATTTTTGATTCAGCAATACGTTCGTAAGCAGGACCGCTTAACACAGGGTGAGTACAAATCGCACGTACACTCAAGGCTCCGTGTTCGATCATCATTTCTGCTGCCTTGCACAAAGTGCCTGCAGTGTCAACCATGTCGTCGATCAATACTACATTCTTTCCAGCAACATCACCAATAACGGTCATGCTTTCTACCTTGTTAGCCACCTTGCGCTGCTTGTAGCAAATAGCGAGGTCAACACCGAGGATTTTCGCGTAAGCATTTGCACGCTTTGTTCCTCCGGTATCGGGAGCAGCGATAATCAAGTCCGGAATATTCATCTGTTGAAGATGCGGAATGAAAATAGTGCTCGCATACAAGTGATCCACTGGCACCTCAAAGAAACCTTGGATCTGCTCTGCGTGTAAGTCCATCGTGATCACACGATTCACTCCAGCTGCAGTGAGCAGATTGGCCACCAATTTCGCACCAATCGCCACACGTGGTTTGTCTTTACGATCTTGACGTGCAAACCCGAAGTAAGGCATTACAGCCACAATTCGTTTTGCCGATGCGCGCTTAGCGGCATCAATCAAGAGCAAAAGCTCAAACAAGTTGTCGGTTGGGGGAAACGTTGATTGAACAATGATTACATCTTTACCGCGAACTGTTTCTTCAATGCTCGGCTGAAACTCTCCATCGCTGAAGCGCTGCAACAAAACATTACCCAATTCTACGCCCAGTCCTTCTGCAATCCCTTTCCCTAAGTAAGTAGATGCCGAACCAGCTAATATTTTCACCATGTCATTCATGAGGCCCCGTTTGAGGGCCGCAAAGATAGTTATTAACAGGGGGAAACCAAGGATATTTTTTGAGTTTTAGCGTTAAAAATCAGCGCTCACTCAAAGTTCTAGCCCGCAAAGGCATATCCTTCGTACTTCCGAGATATTTCGTCGAGTTTCGCCATCACCGCTTGGGCTTCACCCATGGTTACCAGGGCCATGCGGTCGTCTTTAAAATGAGATATGCCCTTAAAATAATTGGTGTAGTGCCTCCTCATCTCCAAAACACCGAGTTTTTCTCCTTTCCACTTCACTGAAAACTCAAAGTGACGGCGGCAGGCTTCTACTCTCTGCGCCATAGTGGGTGGCGGCAATAACTCTCCGGTCTTAAAATAGTGTTTGATTTCATTGAAAATCCAAGGATATCCAATGCTTGCTCTTCCGATCATTATCCCATCAACACCATATCTATTGCGGTATTCCATCGCCTTTTGTGGCGAGTCAATATCTCCATTACCAAAAATAGGAATCTTGATCCGCGGATTCTCCTTGACCTTTGCAATGAGGGTCCAATCGGCCTCACCTTTATACATCTGCACTCGCGTGCGACCGTGTATGGTCAAGGCTTGGATTCCGATGTCCTGAAGGCGCTCCGCTACTTCTACTATATTCTTACTGCTATCGTCCCAACCTAAGCGCGTTTTTACAGTAACGGGCAACTTGGTAGCCTTTACCACCGCTTCTGTCATGGCCACCATCTTCGGAATATCCTTCAAAATTCCTGCTCCTGCTCCTTTACAGGTTACTTTCATCACCGGACATCCATAATTGATGTCCAATAAATCTGGCCTCGTTTGCTCAATAATTTCAGCGCATTTGACCATGGTGTCAATCTCACTTCCGAAAATTTGCACGCCAATGGGGCGCTCATATTCAAATATATCGAGCTTCATTCTGCTTTTAGCGGCGTCCCTGATCAATCCCTCCGAACTGATGAATTCTGTGTACATCAAGTCAGCGCCATTCTCTTTGCACACCAAACGAAAAGGCGGATCGCTCACATCCTCCATGGGAGCGAGCAATAAAGGAAATTCCGGCAATTCTATGTGTGCTATTTTCGGCATTGGCCTGCAAAGGTACGTCGTTCCTTTCATGTAAAAAATTTCCCGTATTTATGCTGTCTCATCTTTTCTTTGCTCCATGAAGAATATCCTTTTTCAACACATGAACCCCCGTACGAAGTTGATCCTCGTCGGGTCCTTCCTCCTTCTAGGCATTGCACTGGGTGCTGTTTTAGCAGCCGTTGTAGCCATATATGGCTTTCATATTCCGCTAAACGATGTGGCCAACATCACCATCGACCCTGATCGTGAACTAGCCCGCGCTATTCTGTGGATGAATAATGCAACTCAGGTAGGCGCCTTTCTTTTTCCTGTTTTGCTGGCCTACGTGCTCTTTGGGCAAAAAGACCTCAGCCCACTGAAGTTTAAAATTCCTTTGTGGTTCTATGTTATCGCACCCATTTGGATCCTAAGCGCAAATGGTATCATTGACCTTCTTGCTCAATTGAACAAAGCTATTATTCCCGCAGGAAGTGCTTTGGAAAAATTACTTCTCCCTGCCGAGCAAAAAGGGGAGCAACTGGTGCAATTGTTTTTACAATCTGAAACAGGTATTCCCATGAGCCTGCTGCTATTCAGTATGGCTATTCTTCCCGGATTGTGCGAAGAGTTTCTTTTCCGAGGGTTGATTCAACCTTTATTGATAAAAACCACGAATCGTATTCATCTTTCGGTATGGGTGGCTGCTGCTCTTTTTAGTTTTATTCACTTCCAATTCTACGGATTCATTCCACGCCTCATTCTCGGTGCTATGCTCGGGTATCTTGTTCTTTGGACTGGAAGTATTTGGCCCGCTATCATTGCGCACATTACCAATAATGCTATCGCTTTGGCTGCTTATTATGTCAACAACGAAAGCATGGAAGCACCCATCAGCACCACTAACTATATAGTTTCTTTCATCTTCTTTACCGCCATTACTTATTTCATCTACCGCCACCGGCAGAATAAAATCATCGCTTAAAAGAGTGACCAAATAAAAAGTCCCGCTTGAAATATCAAGCGGGACTTTTTTATGTTCTTATCTATTGTTCTTAGCGAACCACAGACTGCGTTGCAATCATTTTACCTTGATCCAATACTTGTACTGAATAAACTCCTTGGCTCATTCCATTCATATCGATCAACATGCGTTGTGTATTACCTTTTTCCTGCTTCACCAATTGTCCTGCAGTATTGTAAATGCGCACCTCTGATTGAGCTGCATTCAAGCCATTGAACGTCACTTGCAAGCCATTGATGGTGCTGATTATATCCACTGTGTTTGACGCTGCCAAATCAGCTACGCTCACCACCGTTTCTACTGTTACAGTAACCTCAGATGTTGCAGAGCAGTAATCATTAGCGGCATTCACCACCACGTTATATGTACCAGCAGTAGTGAACACTTGATCGAATGTCATATCGCCACCTGCAGCCACACCATTGATGGTCCAAGCAAAGTGGTTGGCATTAGGAGCTTCTACACCGAAGGTGATAGTGCCTGAAGTGCCTTCTACAATTTGCAATGAAGTAGAGCTTGCGCTAGCCAAAGCGGTAACTGCATTTTCGTCGCGAAGATCCACGTTGAAAGTTTGAGATCCGCAAGCATGCGATACTGTCACTTCATAAACATCCGCATTCAATGACTCTACCAATGCAGACACTTCAGTGCTTTCACCGCTCATTTGAGATTGTGTGCCTGTGATGGTATAAACAAATGATTCTGCGTTTTGTACATTGATTGCAATGGTTCCATCGTTCGTCAAATTACAAGAAGCAACGGTTGAAGCTACTTCAGAAAGTACCTCAGCTGGCTCATTGATTGAAACAGAAACGACAGTAGCACCGCACAATTCTTCAGTGTTCTGCACAGAAACTTGATAATTACCTGCGGCCAAAGCTGAGGCATCAGCAACTGGAGCGCCCATTTCGTCGCTTACTACATTGTTCCAGACGCCTTCTGTAGTAGCCACCTGAATAGCACCATTATTTTGTCCAAAACAAGTAGCGTCGGCAGATGTAATAGCAGCCGGAGCTGAGAAGCGAACGTTCATTCGGTTTCCTTGGTAAGCTGCATTAGCAGTAAGTGAAATTTCTGCGCCAGCTTCGAAAGCAAATACTTCACCTGTAAAGGTGTCTTCGATAGACACACATACACCCAATGGAAGGTTTTGACTTTCTGTATTCTTAATGATATAAGTGCCTGCTGCAGGTAGATCCAAATACATTGGAATTACCAAGCCAGCCGTCAATAATGGGCGAGAATCAATGCTTACTTGACGGTTATCACTTGCCACCAAAGCAAACTCTGGAGAAGTGGTAACGGTGCTTTCCCATTTTTCAGCATCCATTGATTGGTCAAACGCATCGGTAGCCCCATCAGCGAATACAATACCCGCCTCATCTGCTTGTCCATTGCGCTCAATGCGTAAACGAATGAAGGCCGACTCTTCACCATCACGCTCAAAACCTACTTGTGAACTCACTTTTTGAGTTTCTTGGAAATTGAGGAATTGGTTAGTACCTGTTGTTTGTACGAAGAATGCTTGGCTATGTGCAATGTAACGTCCGGCAGAACCAAAGTTCACGTTCGCGTTGTAAGAACGGTAACCTGGCAATTCTGAATCGAATACATAATAAGATCCAAGATCCGCACTATTCGCTTCCAACGCAACCCAATCTACTGGAGCTGGATACACGTTGCTTACTAAGTTCCATCCGTCACCCAAATCTCCTGAAGAGGTGTATGAAAGAGGAATAGAAATATTACCAGTTTGAACCGAACCTGTTACATCTACAGTGTTGGCAGCGCCTGTCATGTAAACGATGTAGCCACGTTGTGGATTCAACGCATCAGTAGTATTCGCAGCAGCTACCCAGCCATTATTGCGGCTACCAGAAACGGTTTCATTGTAGCTGTATATGTTATTGAAGTTGTAACCAGGGAAATCTGAGTTCGCAAATCCTGAAGTAACGATATCATCATTCCAATCAGCAATTGTGCGACCAGGAACTGGGCAAGCCAAATACACCCAGTTTTGCTGAGCGGCTGGCAAGTAACGTTGAATAGTTACGTTTCCTGTAATCGAGGCACCAGCAGTTTGATTAATTGGGCCAATGTATCCCGAAGCCGTAGCATCTGATACTAATGTCAAGTTACCGTTGGTTTGGTAGGTACCTTCTTGCAAGCTCAAATTACCCACAACCTCAGTAGCAGTCAAAGAAGCTACAGTGCCAAAGTCATTATCGATGGTTAAATTATTGAAGCGAGAAGTAGAGCTTCCCATTATGTTTTGCAGTTCGTTCGCACGAAGTACAACTGTTCCTGTTTGAGCATTGAAGGTACCAGAATTAATCCAGTTACCATGGACACGCAAACTTGCGCTACCGCCATTCAATACGCCTGTAGCGTCAATGGTGATATCGTCAATTGACCAATTGGTGTTCGCATCTACGGTATGTCCGCCTTGCACTACTAAACGAGTGTAACGGTTAGGGATAATAGTTGAAGGAGCTGGAGCGCCTGATGGCTGTGTACTCCAAATGGCGTCAGTTACGTTGCCACTGTTGCGCGAGTAATAGATGTAACGACAACCTTGTTGAGAAATGGATAAATCATCCAGTGCAAAATCACCACCAACTGAAGCTGTATGAATAAAGCGTGCACCGAAGAAGGTCATTTCATCATAAGTGATATCAGTGCCTGTACCTTGAGATACGAGGTTATCGAAATCACCATCGCTATCCATATTCAATGTCCAAAGACCGTTTTCATCCAACACCACTTCAAAACCCACTTTGTTTTGAGTAATACCCCAATCTAAAGTAGTCGTAATAATTGGTGTGCTCATAGCGCCATTTACCACTCTCCAAAGTGTAAGAATATCCAAGTCGCCAGAAACATTTGGATTAACACCCAAAGCATAACCATCTACCGAAGCGCCAAATAGATTGCTCTCATTAGCCGCTAGGAATACTTGCCATTTATTGGCTGGTGATGGTTCGCGGTTATACGTTTTCACATTGAAACGCCAAGTAGTAGTTACACCAGAAATTACCGCACCATCTGTGTTGTAATAAACATGGGCTTGTCCAGCAGCGCCGGTGTTCACATGACGCAAAGAATAAGTACCTGATGCTGGAGCACTGTTGCTCGCCTGGTATGACCCACCATTAACGGCAGTCCAACCATTGATGTTTCCATCTTCAAAATTGTCCGTCATGATGGTTTCATAACCGGAGTTATCATCCACTACTGTCAAACGGAACGTATTCGGAGTACTGATGTAGGCATTGGTTCCACCACTTACGTTTTGAAGGGTGAAGTCCAATATTCCTAAGTCGTCGCACAAATTATTATCTGTAATGGTGATCGCTAAAATCTGCGGTGCATTAGAGCCCGCAGGGAAAGTGACTGTCTGTGTGGTATAGTTGCCTATACGAGCTGCATCTCCCGCTGTTAATGCCACTTGCACGGTAGTAGCCGTGGTCGATGGGTTGTTAGCAATGCTCAATGACAGATTATAAATACCGCCCACTACATCTTCATTTACGTTAGCAGATGACCCGGTGAAGCTTACGAATGTGTCCGGTGGTACAGGTACAAAACGGAAATTGTCAAACTCAACACCAACCATCGCATCAGCCGCAGTGCTGTGTACTACCGCTAAACCAAAAAAGCCAGGAGAGTTAGGGATAATGGTATTATCATCTGCATAGTTTTGAGAATTCAAAGAGTTCGTCAAAACGTTGGTTGCTAATGTTTGAACACATGAGCGAGCTGTAGCGCCAGTGCCTGATGCCGTTGGAAGCGTTGAAGTAGAAATAGTCCAACGACCCGATTGAGTGCGAACCACTTTCACTGCAAGACCCCAATTCACAATACCATTGGTGATGCCTGCTGTTGATGTAAACAAAACGGTAGAAACACCGTTAGTCACGCGCTCCAAACGAATCTCATCGTCGCCCGAGTCATCTCCAATTACCAAACGGTAACCATCAACGGTGAGCGATTCTAAATTTGATTCATTAGAATACAACCAAATTGCCGTGTTATTTGAAGCTGTAGCTGCCTGATTACGACGTCCAGTCCAAAAATACCATTCTTGCTGTGAATCCCATGTAGGAATATTGGTGCTGATCGATTCGGTGCCGGCGACTGCTGGGGCATTCAAACGCAAGGTGCGAGAACGATTCAAGTCACTCGCAAGCAATCCTGCCGCATCACTTGTATTGACTACTGTATAAGCAGATACATCACCTGCCCAAACAGGAGAGGTGCTGATATCAAAATCAGTAAAGCTATCGTTCGTATTGAACTCGAAATAAGCCTTAAAGTTGTTGCCACTAGCGGAGTCAAATGCGAACTCAGAACAAGCTCCCGCAACCGAATTGTGACCTTTTTGACGCCAATAAACCTCCACTACGTAGGTTCCGCTCTGCGTTAAACCATTCAATAGGTTTGCTGTAGCACTGAGGGTTTGCCATCTTTGATCGCCACCGCCTAAGTTGGCGCTAAATGGAAGAGTAATCATACTGAAACTTCCAGGAGCATCGCAGTTGCGATAAACGCGGTAGTATAATTCCCCTTCACATACATCAGAGCCGCCATTCTTAAACGTCTTGGTCTCACCACCTTTCAAGGTAAGTGTACCGGTCGAAGTGTAACGACCTAGATTAGAATAAAAAGGGGCTGCAGTAGTTTCCCACTGAGTCGAGCCATCAGCATTTTTGCCGCCTGCATAAAACTCATTTCCTGTTCCACGGTCAATCACCACATAAGACTGCCATATATCCCAGGCTGCATGCGTGTTGAGTGTAAACAAAGAAAGTAAAGTAACGAGAGTAGAGTAGAAATACTTCATCTCTTTGGTTTTGATTTGTTAGAATTGTCTGGTTAGTTTTTCCTTCTCAAGAGAAGGGGCTTCGAAGATACGAAATCAGTTCCAAAGATGAACAACATACTAACAAATTCATGTGTACAGTGAATACTAGACGGCTAACTACCTCATAATGTACATTTTACCAAACCCCTTTTGGAAAAATTCAGCTCCCCCACGGGATTTAAACTCCAATTCTTTTCCCCTTAAACGGGCAATCACCCGGTACAAATAGACCCCATTTGCCAACGGATCGCCAAATTCATCTCGACCATCCCAGGCATACTCGGTCAAATTGCGACCTATTCGCATGATTCCCAATTCATCAGCCATGATCTCTCGAACAATGTCCCCCGAAATATTCATGATTTGAATTTTCATCTCATCCGGCACTTCACTTCCTGATAGGGTAAATAAGAATCGAGTACTTGTAGAAAAAGGATTGGGATAATTAAACACTTCAGAAATAGTGCTGGCTGTTTCCACTTCAAAATCTACGCGATATTCTTGATCAGCACTGTAATTGCCCGATCTATCTTTGGCTTGAACCTGCAAAGTGTAGCGACCATCTACTGTATAGGTGGGCGTATAAACCACCTTGCTTTTGTTCTGCTCATTGCTTGCAGGAACAAAACTCATCGCCTCATCCGCAAAGTAAAGTGGCCGTAATTCTCCACCAGGCTGAGCCAAAAAGATGCGATAACTCACGGTGTCCGCTATGCTGTTCAGCAACAAATAAGGATTATCATCATCCAAACACATCACTATGGTCGGTGTGGCTGAAACCAAGTCGCCATCCAAAATGTGAATACCATCAAAGGTGACATCCAACATTGGATTGGTCTGATCGGTCTGCGTATGCAGTGCCAGTTGAAGTAGATTATTAAAATGAAACTGCTCTCGCTGATCAAATATTCCTTCACTAGCGGGGTTGATCTCAGCAAAAAATTGCTGCGTTCCTGCGCTCGTATTCACAGTCCAAAGCAACGTGTCGACGTAAACTTCACCTGGCTCTAATGGCTTGATGCGATGAAGATTGAGCTCTTGCGTTTGATTCAGCGAGTTGATAAGATCGTATCGAATAAGCACGCTGTCTGACGGCGTCGCTGAAATATTCTTTAAAGCTAGTAAACAACGAAATTCTTCTCCCACCTGAAGTGTATCTTCTGACAATTGAAAAAATTCATTCGCCGCCCAAGCCAATTCAGTTACTTCTTCTCCCAACACATGCCAGCGCTGCAATTGAACTGGTATATTTTCAACTGTATCAGCGATCCTAGCGATATACTGAGCCGCTTCAAATTGCAATGGATTCAATAAGGTTGATACGTCAACACTATTACTCATTTCATTCCATAATGCAACAGGAATAGACACCTGATCGGGCGTTATTCCTCGCATGATTAAACTCAAGCTATCACTTAAATCTTGATTCGCAAACCGCCAACTGGCCTCTTGAAAGCTTTGAAGTTTTCCGAATACCAAAGCTCTTTCTTCTCCACTATTGATGCTTCCTTCCAAGGGCGCGTTCATTACCAAATAGGCGTCTTGATTAGAACCAGAAGTAAATTGTTCACTACCTAGATCATCTAGTTTTTTAAAATAAATAAAGGGCATCGAATCTTGTACCCCCACTATTTCCTCCGCTCCGATAACAGTGAATGCCGATAGTAACTCAGCTGGCCATATTTCTTTATTAGCGTATTTCCATGAATAGATCAGTAGGTATTCGTTTCCACTAAAAGCATTCGTAATCATGCTAGCCAAACCAGATAATTGCGCGGGATCATCTTGCTGAAAAATAAAATATCGTTCTGGCCTTTGGCGGGCATTCGCACTCACCAAAGTATTTCCAAAGTCATACTGTGGGTATTGTCCTGCATAATTGCTTTTCCATGCTTCTAAACTCGCACCATCTAACACCGCTACAATTAGAGCGGGTGTGTTTCCCGCACCGCTGTAATCTTGTACTTCAAGATCTATCTGATAACGCGTGCCTAATTGTTCAAATGATGTGTTTGCATTTCCATACACCTCGCATTTCAATTCTGCCGATAAGGGCGAAAAACTCCACGTATTGGTTGATCGGTTATAGCTTATTCCCGAACGATCATTCGGCACAAACTGACCGGGGTGACTTTGTCCAAAACCTGTTTTATCCGTGATGTACTGAAAGCTCGAAACTCTCCAGTTCCATTGGTCTTGTGAACCCAAACTATCAGCACTACATCGCCAATAATAAACGGTACTATCTACTAATATCAAAGGCAAATCCCATTCAATCACTCCCCCACTGCTAGTAACAGTGGTTTCTATCAAACTTGATGAAGTAAAATATTCGGACGTATCCACTTGAATACGATACGTTCGCATAGGCTCTAATGCAAAACCCGTTGAAGCTTTTAATCGAATTTGATTGTTGGGCACAACAGCGTATGGATAAGGATAAACAGGGATTAAATCACCAGCAGAAATCAAAAGGGTTTTTCCATAAACCGCATTATTCGACAAGTCATCTAGCTCATCTACTAAGCCTGCAGGTAAATCTATGCGCACATCAAACTGATTTTCTCCCACACCTATTAATGGATCTATAGGCAAAGTGAACAGAGCGGTATCTGTATTATAAATATGATCCAATAGTCTAACGTAAGATGAGTCCACACCATTTGGAAAATGGCGCACGAGTTCTATCTGTACATCTTCACCGGTTGCTTTTCCAATGTTGTGCAATGCAATTTTTACATCAAATGAATCCACCTGTGCCGTTACAAGCGCTGGAGAAAAGGTAATGTCGCTTGACGTAATGGTAAAATCTGGCTTTTCCCACGTGTAAAGACGCAAAGCGGGATCACCATGCAAGGCAAATGTGAGGGCTACATTTTCTTTGTAAAACTCTCCTGCTGATTGAAAATCTCTCACCGCTTGTTGGATGCATTGACCTACTGATTCTCCATAGTTCTCTTTGAATAAATTCAGATACAGATTATGGGTAAACATATCGAGATAGCTCGGAATGCCTAAATCTGACTTGGCTATAAACCCAATAACCCCTCTATTCGGCGCCAAAACAAATTGCTCACTAGCCGATTGGGATTCTTCCAAATGTATATTACCCGTGTAACAAGAATTTCCGATGAGAAAAGGATATTTTCCCTGGTTCTCATAATCCTGCGGAGAATCAATGTTTTGATCAAAACCCGTGCTGCTCGCATGGCCGAAAAAAGTCATCAAAGCAGCACCTTCATTGATCAACAGCCTGATCGAATCGGATACATTCATTTGAATTGGATCAGAACTACTTTTTAGGAAAGTATAGACTGACGCAGCATAGCTTGTGTCTTGCGCAACGGACCGATAGGTGTTTAAATATGCACTAAATAAATTTTGCTCATAGGTAACGGAACCACCACCGAAATGCAAAATATTCTTCTGCCATGCCGCCGGAGGAGCGTTTTCCTTCTCCACGACTTTGTTGAGATAATCCAATACCTCTTGTTCATTCTTCGCAGCCAATCTTCCAGTTGGTATGGCTGCTTCATGCAATGTTCCATTTAATCCTGCCGTTAAAGCTATATCACTGCAGGGCCAGCCCCAAGTTGGAACGAGATTTTGTGCGTAATATACATCGTCATTTCGAGCACCCACTGCAGATGAAATACTCATTTCATGTATACTCTTCCCGATGATGAAAAGATGGGAAGGATCGCTCGGCCAAGCGCTCAAAAGATGATTCAAAAAACCACGGATAGCCAAAGGATGTTTTTCAATACCATAAGCATACTGATCATAAAGATCATCCACATTTACCGTGAGCACATTCATGCCTTCATTCGAGCGATAAGCAGCATAGTTATTAGCTGCATTTCGAAGGCTACTATGAGTGAGAATGACAAATGCGCTGTCAACAGGATTGGAGTAGAACTTGGTAAAAAAACCACTCGGACTTACAGGCATCAATTCATTCACTACCGAATAATCATTCGGTTCTAAAATAATTATCTTCTTTTCCGATTCATTGGGAGAGAAAGGCACCAATGCATGGGCTATTCCATTTTCCCAAATCACTTGGCATTCGCTCACAGCGCCATTGCCCTTTACCCATAGTCGTGCAGAAGAGGAAGATATATTTTCAATATCCAATCGAACATGGTCCGCATTCAGTGGATTAACCACTTTCATTTCCCACCATGCTTCATTGTTCCATTTCCATTGGCGCGGATAATCGATGGCCACATAACTTACCGCATGCCAATCAGCAGCTACACCCAAATCATCCACACTTCGATGTACAATTGGTGTATTCGAAGCGCCCAAAGCAGAAGAAGGAACCGCAAAAGAAAGTTGATTGAGTTGATAGCCGTAATACACTGTGTCCACCATTACGAGCAAAGGACTTCCAAATCCCACTTGAAGGTGGTGGTTCGGAAAGCCAGCAGCTAACGATGCCGATGCACTATGAGTAGTAATGGTAACAGGCGGATCATCGGGCGCAACATAAGCAAAAGGTGTAGGTACATTGGCTTGATGCGAGCCCCCTTTCGGAAACCGGGGCGCAAACCATCCTTCCGCCTTTTCATACCAAGGTAAGCTGATACCATTGATGTCTTGATCGCCTATTAAATAAGTGTCATGAAATTCTGAAAAGGCATGATACCAGCCATAAGCAGAAGAGGTATAAGATAAATATTCGCTAGAAAAATTCCATGCTGTGCGCA
>Ga0315908_10000794_pt1 | contig 24583 bp, 23 predicted proteins | sample LakEriMetagenome_12_FD_203520 | JGI IMG/M metagenome (GOLD analysis project Ga0315908, IMG submission 203520) | Freshwater fungal communities from buoy surface, Lake Erie, Ohio, United States - Buoy 4 MA124 | ecosystem: Environmental > Aquatic > Freshwater > Lake > Lake biofilm | place: USA...
AAGGAGCATTCGTGCTCCTTTTTTATTCATCACACAGGATGCTCGGATGGTGGAATGGTAGACACGCCGGACTTAAAATCCTGTGGGCATTAGCCCGTGCGGGTTCAAGTCCCGCTCCGAGTACAAAAACCAGAGTGAGTGTGAGAGCGAGAGCGGTGACACGAACTCTGGTTTTTTTCTTCATACTCATTCTAATTCTCGCTCTTCTCGATTTTACAAGGGTGGTTACATTAACTGAATCCCAAAGTATATTATAATTGGTTCGAAAATCTAATAATTTCCTGCACAAAAAACCAGAGTGAGTGCTAAAGTGAAGTGCCGATTCTTCGGGGCTAGATTACAAAATCTCTCCTACCTTTGCCCCATGTCATCCCCAAACCTCATCATTCAGCGCGCTACCGAAACTGACTTAATCGACCTTCAGTCCATCAGCATCCTTACGTTCTGTCAAGCTTTTGAGCAATTCAATACAGCGGATGATATGCAACTCTACCTAGAGAATTGCTTGAGTATTGAGCAGTTGAACAAAGAAATGGCAACAGATGCCTCTTCGTTTTTCCTGGCTAAAATTGACGGTGAAACGATTGGGTACCTGAAGTTGAATCAAGGCAATTCAGACCAAAATGATCTTCAAGGACAAGGACTTGAAATCGAACGCATTTATGTCGTGGAGGAATATCACGGGGCAGGAATCGGACAGGAATTGTATTCGATCGCAGAAGAAAAAGCCACTGAAATACGCGCAACCCATCTATGGCTTGGCGTATGGGAACACAACCCGCGAGCGATTCGTTTCTACGAAAAGTTAGGCTTTGAACCCTTTGGAAACCAAAAATTTATACTTGGAAAAGACATCCAAACGGACATTTTGATGCGGCTTTCCTTGGTGTAGGATGATCTCCTAAAGCGACTCAGCGTGACGCTTGAAGTTATCTAAGATCATCTGCCAACCTGCTTGTTGTAGCTCATGCGCATTCATCGTTTCTGGCTCAAATACTTCAGTGACAACTGTTGAATCACCAAGTGCTTCAAATGTTATGCGTGCTGTACGTCCATCATCCATCGTATAAGCAATCAGTTCGTGTTCGATAACTTCTGAATACACCCCTGAAAAATCAAAACCCATACTTCCATCTTTGGCTTCCATGCGGTATGAGAATTTCCCACCAACACGTAAGTCATTGACCGCTGCTGGAGCATGCCAACTGTCGGCAGCAAAATTCCAATGCACAATGTGCTCTGGGGATGTCCAAGCGTTCCAAACCTTTCCTAATTCTCCTAGCACTTCAGTGTATACCGTAATTTCTTTCCCCATTGATTATTATTTTAAATGTAATAGTGGCTTCGAGTCTGTTGTCGCACTTCACGTGTCCACTGCGGTGGAGCCACCAAAATTCGTAAAGTTGTATCTCGTAATTCGTAACTCATAATTCGTAACTTTTACCTACCCCAAGCCCACATTAAAGCTTCCATCCAAGACCAATTTCCCATCTCTTGGCTCGGCATTTCCAGGAACGATAAATCCTTTGATGGTGCCAGTCTTACCTTTTTGGATGAGATCGAGCATTTGTGCTTCTGTTAGCTTTTTGCCCAAGAGTTCAAATGGGATCTTAAACCCACATTCCTTAAAATTCGAACAGCCAACAGCCGTATTTCCTTTCATCAATTTCGCGGCTTTGCACTTTGGACAATCCAGCGTTACTAAATCGACCTTTTCCTTTGGAGTACGGGGAGCTCGTTCCTTTTTCGGCGCTTCCGCAACCGAGACTGGTTCAACTTGAATTTGGCGGTAGCTGTTAAAAATAACTTCATCCGTCAGCTCACGAACCATCTTGTACAACTCCTGTTTGAACACCTCAAGTTGGTATTCACCCTTCTCTATGAGTCTTAATTTTCGCTCCCATTGTCCTGTTAACTCTGGACTTTTCAATAATTGATTCTGAATGGTATCGATCAAGTCCATGCCCGTTTGAGTGGCCAGAATGTTCTTGCGGTTTTTCTCGATGTACCGTCTTCTAAACAAGGTTTCGATGATGTTCGCGCGTGTTGATGGTCGACCGATTCCATTGTCTTTCATCAGTTCGCGCATTTCCTCATCTTCGATTTGTTTACCCGCCGTTTCCATGGCACGCAACAAGGTCGCTTCAGTGTATGGCTTCGGTGCCGATGTTTTTCCTTTGTGAATCAGTGGCTCATGCGGTCCTTTCTCGCCTTCAGTAAACGTTGGCAAAACTTTCTCCTCACTTTCTGCCTTCGGATCTCGATTTTCAATCTTTTCGTCTTCGTAGATAACACGCCATCCCGGTTCCAAGATTTGCTTTCCTGTTGCCTTGAAGACCAATGTCCCAACCTGACCAAGTACCGTCGTATTCGACACCTTACATTCGGGATAAAAGACAGCGATGAATCGTTTGGCAATGAGTTCATATACTTGATGTTCCGCTGGTGTAATGCCACTCGGATTGACACCTGTAGGAATGATTGCGTGGTGATCTGTCACTTTTTTATCATCGAAAACGGTCTTTGACTTCGGAATGGGCTGCTGCAACAAAGGCGCTGTAAAACGCGAATAATACTGCATCCCACGAAGAATTCCTTCCACCTTCGGATGAATATCTTCTGACAGGTAAGTGGTATCGACACGGGGATAAGTCACTATTTTCTTTTCGTACAGGCTCTGCACCAGTTTCAGTGTTTCATCTGCCGAAAAGCCATATTTCTTGTTTCCCTCCACCTGCAATGAGGTCAAATCAAACAAGCGAGGATTTCCCTCTTTACCCTCTTTCTGTTCGAAGGATGTCACCTCAAAATCATGTTGTTTGAGGTATTCCAATCCTTTCGTGGCTTTGTCTTCGCTAGTTAAACGATCGATCTGACACAGGAATTCCGTTTCACGGTAGATCGTTTTCAATTCCCAGTATTCAGCCGACACGAAGGCATTGATTTCCTTCTGGCGTTGCACGATCATGGCAAGGGTCGGTGTCTGCACGCGACCAATAGAAAGTGTGGCTTTTTTCTGACCAAATTTCGTCGTGAACGCACGTGTTGCATTGATTCCCAACAACCAATCACCTATGGCACGAGCAGAACCTGCCGCATATAAGTTATCGTATTGCTTTGCATCTTTTAACTTCTGAAATCCTTCCTTGATGGCTTCTTCTGTCAATGATGAAATCCATAATCGACGCACGGGCTTATCACATTTCGCTTTGAGAAGTACCCAACGCTGGATCAATTCTCCTTCCTGCCCAGCATCCCCGCAGTTGATGACCTCGGTGCAATTCGCTACTAAGTTCTCGATGCACTTGAATTGCTTTTGAACACCGGCATCGTCCACCACCTTGATTCCGAAACTTGGTGGGATAATCGGCAGGTCCTCAAGCTTCCAATACTTCCACGATTCCTTGTAATCATGCGGTTCCTTCAGTGTACAAAGGTGACCAAATGTCCAGCTTACCCAAAAACCATTTCCCTCCCAGTAGCCGTCCTTGCGGGAACGCGCGCCCAAGATTTCAGCGATGTCTTTCGCTACAGAAGGTTTTTCGGCAATGCAGAGAATCATGTAAGGTATTGTGGCTTAGTTGCGTATGTAATGTCTCACTGTAAATGAGGCTTCATTCTTTTCATCCTTTTCGAAATGAAACAGTTCGTGCATGGTCCATTCAGACTCATTAAATTCTGGAAAGAACGTGTCTGCACCATAAACTGCATCGACATGGGTGATGTACATTTCATTCACACAACCCAACTCCAAGGCATGACGATAAATTTCTCCTCCTCCGATAATAAAAAAGGTGCGCTCATCACCATCGTAATGAGAAATACTGTCTTCCAAGGAATGAAACACTGTCGCTCCTTCTGCGGAAAAATCTGTGTTTCGTGTCAAAACGACATTTTCACGGTTTGCCAATGGGCGGTATTTCGTTGGGATTGAATCCCAATTTTTTCGTCCCATGACTACAATTTGTCCTGATGTTGTTTCTTTAAAAAAACGCATATCTGCAGCGAGATGCCACATGAGGTCGTTGTTTTTGCCGATACCACGTTCGCGGTCCATGGCCACTATGAGTTGAATTTGCATGCGTTCTAGAGCTATTGATTCTGACTTTCTGAGCGATTAAACAGCAACAGCTCCTTTGATGTGCGGATGAGGATCGTAGCCTACGAGTTCAAAGTCTTCGTACGTAAATCCGAAGATGTCTTTCACTGCTGGATTGATCTTCATGGTTGGCAATGGGCGGCATTCGCGTGACAATTGCAACTCGACTTGTTCCAAGTGATTGCTGTAGATGTGTGCGTCCCCAAAGGTGTGAACAAAGTCGCCTACCTCCAAATCACACACTTGCGCAATCATCATAGTTAACAAAGCATACGATGCAATATTGAAAGGCACCCCAAGAAAGGTGTCCGCACTTCGTTGGTACAATTGACAGCTCAATTTGCCGTTGGCTACATAAAACTGAAATAAGGTGTGACACGGCGGCAATGCCATGTGATCCACATCAGCTACGTTCCAAGCAGAAACAATCAAACGGCGTGAATCAGGGTTCTTTTTTATGGCAGCAATAAGGTTGGTGATTTGATCAATCGTTCCCCCATGTCCATCCGGCCAACTTCTCCACTGGTGTCCATACACCGGCCCAAGGTTACCATTCTCATCTGCCCATTCATCCCAAATCGACACATTGTTGTCCTTCAAAAATTGAATATTTGTATTCCCTTGAAGGAACCACAACAATTCGATAATGATCGAACGAAGGTGCAGTTTCTTCGTTGTTACCACGGGAAATCCTTTTGACAGGTCGAAGCGCATTTGGTATCCAAACGTGGAAATTGTTCCTGTTCCTGTGCGGTCCTCCTTGCGGGTTCCGTTGTCCAGAATGTGCTTCAAAAGGTCGTGATATTGCTGCATGAATAGTTGTTTTTTTGCCTTTCGAATTTACAAAAATTGACGCCTCCTTGGTGAGGAAGTTATCAAGAAAAAAAGCAAATTATCAACGCGAAAACCTTCCTTTGAAAAAGTCGCGCAGCACGAAGAAGAGTGCTATAAAAAGGCTCAATACACTGATATAAAATGCCACACGAACGAGTGTATTGTCGTAAACAAAACGAATTGTTGATTTCCCAGCAGGCAACTCTACCGTCATAAAATTCATGTTGCTGACCAAGATGGGCGATTCTTTTCCATTGATGAAGGCCCTCCAATCGGCGAACTCTTTTTGGTGAAGTGTCAATAAACACGGTTTTTTCACGGAAGCCGAAACATTAAATTCATTTGGGCCATAGGAAACAAGTTGAGCGGTATCTCCCAAAGAACATGCATAGATTCCAGGGTAACGGTCACTACCAAAGACAATAAATTGATCGCCAGGCTGAATGCTATCTCCAACAGCATGTGGCAACAGTCGGTCTGACAAGGTAACTAAATGACATTTCTTTACTGACGAATACAACTCAGGGAAATCACTTTCCAATTCTTCATAGGATGTGAAAGAAAAAGAATTGTACCCTTCTGCAGAAATCTGTTTTTGAAAGGTTTGCTGATTTTGCCAATACGGCGCTCCAATCCCAGGTAAATGTCCGGAAGAATCAATAGAGATATTCTGTTGTTTTGGAAATCCTTTGGCGTATTTGTCCACATTGGCTTGAGCCTCTTTTGCTTCCACTTCCCCATAATACAAGGTAGCTGGACCATTCAACGTTGCGGCAATAAGCAGATCCGTGGCAATCAATGCAATGATAGAAACAATGCGCACATTGGTGTTTTTCACTTTCCAAAAGAGCATGAGTCCAACACCAAGAATTACCACTTGAATGGCGGCTTGAAAAACAGCCAATTGAGCAAAAGTTGCTCCTGTATTAAAGGAGAAAATACCTAATTTCAGAAAGTCGCCCATTGCCAAGAAGCCTTGTAAACGGAAAGAAACGACCACTGCAATCATGGCACAAATGGAAATTCCCAAGGCAATGAAAACTGTCCGTTTTTCTCGTTTGTCATTGATGAGATAGTGCTGTAAGGTCCACACACCGGAAAGTACCGCACCAAGAATAAAGAAAAGACGAAACACGCTTGGAAAACGGAATACGTTCATCATCGGCACATAGCGAAACAAGAACTCGCGCACAGGAAAATACTCACCCACAGCAGCGCTTAAACAAAAGATTCCAAACCAGAAGAAGATGCGAAGTTCTATGGGTTTCTTCCGGAATGTCCCCAAGACAAAGAAGAGAAGAAGTAGCAACCCGAAATAACCGTTCCGCATGGACAAATCCGAATCGAACCAAGGAATCGTTGCCGTTGTTGAATACGGAAGAATAAAACTGAAAAACGACTGTGGTGAAAATGGCGAAAACAACGCTTGTTGAAGTTCAAAATTGCCGAGGCGTGAGAGATATGGACTCACCACAACAACGGATAAAAGCATTACTGCTGAAGTCAATACTGTTGTTCCTGTGAAAAGTACATTTCGTCCAATGAATCGAAATAGGTTGCCGAAGTCTTTTTCACGCCAGAATTTGAGCGCCGTTATACCGAAGAAAATCAGCAACAAGTAGAAGAGAATGATGGTAATGGCAGGATATCCACCTGTGATCATAAGGAACAAAAACAATCCTGCTTTTACCGCATCTTGCCATCCTTTTTGCTCTCGCATCCTCAGGTAAAAGGCAAGCACATAGGGCAACCAACATGCACTAATAATGTAAGGAAGGTGTTGTGCATTGCCTATGAAAAATCCTGACAACATGTAGGCAATTCCAGCAATCAGAGCAAATCGCGCATCAAACTTCAGCATCTTTGCCAAGAAATACATACCGACACCTGCGAAAAACACATGAATCCATAATTCGAATCCGATGGTCCAAATGCCGTAGCCAACTGTTGATCCAAGCAACCAAACCATGGGGTACCACGCCCCACTCGACGGATCGGCATGTATGGGATAACCTAGATCTTGATATGGATTCCACCACGGCAACTGACCATTTTGTAGACATTCACCAATGTGGAAACGCCACGGATAAAAGCAATCGATCATGTCCCATTTCACAGGATGACTATTCATCACCACAGGAAAAAAGGCAACAATCGCCATCAGGAATAAGATTCCGACATGTTGTCCTACCTGTTTCGTGATGTTGGTCATTGTGCTTTTTAATGTTGGTTAAAGGTAACATTAATGAAATAAAAATGGAGCATGGACGCCATTGGCTGATGGAACATGGACCGCTTCGCTGATGGAATAATCAAATCCATGTTCTATCAGTCAGCCACTGATGACGGTCCATGCTCCCTATTCATTCCTCACATTTATTCCCTATTTTTACACTCTATACAGCGCAGTTGAGCATCAGCATTATCATACCATCTTATCGTTCTTCGGAGGCTCTTCGGAAAAATTTGCCGTATCTCCTTCAGTACTTAAACAACAGTCAACTTGAGCATGAAGTCATTGTTGTGGATGATGGGTCAAACGACAATGGTGAAACTGAACGTGTTGCCAAGGAACTTAGTTGTTGCTTTTTAGCCTATCCCAATAATTTAGGAAAAGGAGGAGCCGTGCGTTTTGGAATGCAGCATGCCACCAAGGAAATTCGACTTTACACAGATGCCGACATCCCCTTTGAAACGGCTGCGATTGACAAAATCATCTATTACCTCAGCGAGAAGGAATACGATGTTGTCATCGGTGATCGAGGTTTGGAGGAATCAAATTACTTTAACGAAATCTCTGCAAAACGACGCTTTGGAAGCGGATTCTTTACGTTCATCGTCGGACGCTTTATCACCACCGGAATTTCTGATACACAGTGTGGATTGAAGGGATTTAGAGCACCTGTTGCCGACGATTTGTTTCGTGCCTCCCGAATCAATGGCTTTACCTTCGATGTGGAATTGATGTACATTTCCTTGAAGCGCAATTACGACATTAAAAAAATCCCCGTAACATTGCGCAGTCAAGATGGAAGCAGTGTCAGTGTGCTGCGCCATGGATTCGGAATGGTGATGGACCTTTTCCGCATTAAACGCAACCACATGATGGGAAAATACGCTAAGCGATGAACAGAAGATTGACCAATGCAATACGTTTCGTCATGGATGAACTGATTCCTCCTTTTATTCGTGATTCTAAAGTATTCATGTACCCATTCTACCTCTTTGCCTACCGTGGAAAGAACATCAAGGAGGTGATGCAATTCAAAACAAAAGTCTACACCTATTCGCCTGAGGAATACACCGATTTTTACAACGGGTTAAATACCATTTCACGAAATCGAGCGACCGATTTGAATCAGGCCTGTATTGATTTCATTTTGGATAAGATTGATCCAACAGCCAAATCCCTTGTTGACATTGGTTGCGGCGGCGGGTATTTATTGAATAAAATTCACGAGCGACATCCTTCTATTGCGCTTACAGGATTTGACCTCAAGGAACCTGAAAAACATGAGGTTTTTGACTTTGTGCATGGAAATGTGGAGCGCTTGCCTTTCGAAGACCACTCGATTGACGTTGTGGTGTGTTGTCATACCGTGGAACATCTTATCAAATTAGATCTCTGTATTTCTGAGTTGATTCGCATTACAAGGAAACAATTGTTCATCGTTACACCTTGCCAACGCTATTTCTATTACACACTTGATGAGCACGTTAACTTTTTTCCTCAAAAAGAATCGCTCACATCGAAGATTCCTTTGACCGAATTCACCTGCGAAAAACTCCAGGGAGACTGGGCATATTTAGGGACTCCATCGAATAGAAAGTCTCAATAACACTTGTTTTTCTCGCTCAATGTTATACATTTGCTTCATGCGAAAGCACTTGCTATACTTCATCCTATTCTTCTCCTTTTCGGCGGTGGCTCAAAAACCCATTACGCTTAAAAAGAAATTTTACGGCAGCTACGAAGGTGAAATCCCAGCGTACACGTTGGATGTTGGAACAGACAATGTGAATGTTGACGCTGTCGCGATTAAAATCAAACTTGCAGGAGATAGTGTGCATATCACAGTTGGACAAAACGCCCTTCACGGTGTATATCACGTACTTTTCGAAGGGAAGAATTACTTCGTTTTGGATTGCCGAATGGATGGACAATTGGCAGGAGAGCGCATCGTAGTGTACAACCGTGGAAAACGCATTTCCCGCGACGGATTATTCCCTCAACCGAGCTCATTTTTGGATCGGGTGAAGGATTAAGAAATCCTTCTATTTGTATTCAGGAAACAGTTCCAACAATCCTTCTTCCGAAGCATCACAAACCCCGCGTTCAGTGATGATTTTTGTCACCAATCGCGCAGGTGTAACATCAAACCCATAATTGCTCGCGGGTGTTGTTTCCGGGCAAATCAAAACAGGTTGAATTTTACCGTTTGGTCCTTTCCCAATCATGTAGCGTACTTCATCTTGATTGCGTTCCTCAATTGGAATTTCTGTTAAACCATTGCGGATGGACATATCCAATGTTGTGGACGGAAGGGCAACATAGAAAGGAATGTTGTTGTCGTGCGCAGCAAGTGCTTTCAAGTAGGTTCCAATTTTATTGGCAACATCACCCTGTCGAGTGGTGCGATCTGTTCCTACTATGACCATATCCACCATACCGTGCTGCATCAAGTGTCCGCCCGCATTGTCAACAATGAGTGTATGCGGAACTCCATGACGCGTTAATTCATAGGCCGTCAAGTTCGAACCTTGATTTCTTGGACGTGTTTCATCCACCCAGACATGTACTTTTATTCCCTTTTGAATCGCTTGATAGATGGGCGATGTGATTGTTCCCCATTCCACACAACCTAGCATCCCAGCGTTACAATGTGTCAAGATATTGACTACGTCGCCTTCCTTTCGCGCCGCAATCGCCTCAATCAATGGAAGTCCATGAACACCTATCATTCGACACGTTTCAACATCTTCTTCAACAATTTGAGCAGCTGCCTCCCACGCGGTTTTCATGAAGTCACCTTCACAATTGTCTAAAGCCACACGCATTTTATCCAGCGCCCAAAACAGGTTGACAGCTGTTGGTCGAGAAGCACGCAAAGCAGTAAAGGCCTCATCCAAGAAGGAACCATCCAGTTCATCTTCGATCATTTCTCGAACAGCGAGATAGATCCCATAAGCGGCAGTTGCTCCAATAAGGGGGGCACCACGAACCGTCATTTCCTTGATGGCCTCCTCGGCATCGTCATACGTCTCGAGACGCACGGTGACGAATTCATGTGGTAACTTGCGTTGATCGATTACTTCAACATATCCATCTTCAGTGGCCCAAATGGTGCGGAATTTTGTCATTTGTCTTGTTCTGTTTTGCAATGGTAATTATGTCAATTCTATTTCAGAGAAATCCTTCACAGTATTTTTCCAATTGGCTTCAGTCCCTGGTCGAACCAATTGAACCGTTTGGAATCCAGCTACATCAGCAGAAATCAATTCATCGGTGATATCGGAAAGAAAGATGATTTCAGAAGGTTGAAGCCCGATAGCATCCGCAATTTTTGGATAGGTTTCAGCATCTTTTTTACCACCCGTTGTGGTGTCAAAATAATGAGAGAAAAAAGTTGTCAGATCTCCCAATTCACTGTATCCAAAAATCAACTTTTGTGCAGCAATAGAGCCCGAAGAGAATACACCCATTTGAATGCTGTGTGATTTCCAGTTTTCCAAGGCAGGCAATACGTCGGCGTATACATGACCTTTCAGCTCACCTTTTTTGTACCCATCTTCCCAAAGAATTCCTTGTACTGATTTGAGCGGTGTAATTTTTCGATCTTCTTCTGACCAACGGTAAAGCGTATTGATGATTTCATCGACAGAATGAATCTTACGGCTTTCCAAGTCTAAACTCAATTTCACCGTTTGACGAAACGCCTCCTGAACATTTGGCTGTTGGATCATCGACTTTAAATCTCCGATGTGTGACCGGAAATACGGAAACAGTTGATCGTACACAAACTTCACTGAAGTCGTTGTGCCTTCAATGTCGGTCAGTACATACTTAACACCTTCAAATTTCATTCTGTAAATGTAGTTAGAAGCTTTAGTTTAATGAAATACCGCTGCGCGAATTTGTTCCCAAGGGAATTTGATTGCTGCGCAAATGTGCAATGATTGCTACCCTCGTATGGATCTGCCGAATTGCCTAAGGCATCAAATTGACGTAGTCACCAAATTGCTTTAGCATCAAATCCTTAATTTGGGAGAATATCTCTATTTATTGCGGGACATTAAAATCCGAGAATTTCTTTTCCAATCCTGATTGTGTGTATTCTGGCACCCAACCACTCATATGAATGAAGATACGTATGGCTTTCACAAACGGATCGGATTCACCTGCATCGAACCAGTGTTTCGTTCCTGCAGGCACAGAGATTAAGTCCCCGCGTTGGCACAAGAGATTAAACACAGGTTCATTCTCTAGGTTAAACCAGAACAAACCCTGACCATCGACGAAGAAGCGAATCTCATCTTCGGAATGCGTATGTTCAGCCAAGAATTTAATTCGGATCGCGTCGTAGTTTTCCGTTAACGCATTGATGGAGATAACATCAGCAGTTAAATATCCTCCGTTATCCATAAAAGGTTTAAGGTCCTTGTCATAGGCTGATAAAATTTCTTCCTGTGTCGCGCGGTCATCAAAAATCACATCGCAACTCCATTGATCAAAAAGCAGGTTTCTTTCTTCAAAAAACGCCTTTATCTCACTTGGGTTACGAAGTTCAATGTTCTTTTCGGGAATGCTTAGAATTGCCATGTTTCTTTTAATTACTATTTATGAATTTGGTGGCTGAGGTGCGAAGCATACTCGAAGCCACGAGTTACTAATTACGAGTTACTAATTGGATTTATAAACTGAATCTCCTCCCCCTTAATCCCTCCCGCATCGATCCTCGCGGGACAAGCACTCTAGCGGGGAAACGATTCATTACTCAGGAGTGAGTTTCATCTTTTGTCCTTTGTCTCTTGTCCTAAAATCTTAAAATCTATTCAACAAGGCCTCACACTGACAAAGGTAATCCAAAGTCTCTAAGTGGCGTTTTGCCTCGAAAAGACTTGTTCCCCAAGCATAGGTTCCGTGCTTGCGCATGATGAATGAATGACAACTGAAGCGCGAAGCATTTTGACGTAAAGTCTCTGCGAAGTCTGTCATGTCTTGCGTGTTGTCAAATACAGGTATTTCAACCTTTGCGTCATGGGTTGTTTGTCCTGCGAAGCCTTTTTGAACTTCATACCCCTCGAATACAATGGTGGATTGGGAATTCGCTGTTGCCACAATGGGATAAACACCATGGCTGTGTAAGATTACTTTCGTTTGAGGGAAGAGCGCATAGATGATACAATGAATCAAGGTTTCTGCGGAAGGTTTCACCCCTACAAATTCTCCATTGGCATTGCCGTCTTGATCGATAGTGATAAAGTCCGACGCCAAGAAATTCGATTTATCCACTCCCGATCGCGACACCCATATTTGACCTTCATCATCGCGGAAAGAATAATTCGTAGATGTCGCTGGAGACCATCCTTTGATGTTTAATGCGCGTATGGTCTGTGCCAATTCTTCTTTTAACTCTGTGAACTTCATTTTAGAAAAGTATCATCGATTTACAAAAAACAAGCGTGTCCCATTTTCATGAAACACGCTCTATCAATTTCTATTTATTCAATTTAAGAAAGTGCTTCTTTCACAAGTGTGGCGATTAATTTACCATCTGCTTTACCTGCCAATTTACCAGTTAAAACTCCCATAACCTTACCCATTTCTTGTGGCCCTGACGCACCCGTTTGCGCAATTGCTGCCGCCACCTCTGCACGCACCTCATCCTCTGATAACATCTTCGGAAGGTATTCTTCAATCACTTTTGCCTGAAACAATTCGTCATCTGCCAAATCTTGACGACCTTGAGCGATGTACAAATCGTAGGTCTCCATGCGTTGTTTGTGCAACTTCATACAGATTTTCAAGGCCACTTCCTCAGAAGCTTCGCCTGAACCTGATGTTGCCTCCAACAAAAGCTTCGATTTAATATCACGCAAAGCAGCAAGACGTTCTTTTTCCTTCGCTAGCATTGCGGATTTTATATCACTATTTATGCGTTCTGTAAAGCTCATCAGTCAACATTATCATGTAAGAAATTGTTGTTTCTCAACACTCCTTTGTTGTCCTCCTCAGCCAATCCGAAGCGGCTAAAAGACTCCTCAGTGCTTGGCTTTGAGTTGTCCAACTGAATGTTACGACGCACATATGCAGGCTCGTTTTCGAATTCAGCGATGCCTTCAGACTTTTTCAATTTCATGGTTAGGTCATGGATGCGTGACATACGCTCCTGCGTTTTCCTTTGTTGTTCCTCAGGTGAAAGAACACTTCGTGATGCTTGGCTTTCGATTGCTAATTTTTCTTGACTATCATCCTCCAAATGGTGTACGATTAACCCCTCTTTTTTCGGTTCAGGTTGACTTGGCACTTCATTGCTGACCTGCTGAATTTCCCAGCTCATCTCCAAGGGCTCTTGTTTTTCAACTGGAGTCTCTTCGACTTTAGCCATTGGAATCTCAACACTTGGAGCTACAAAAGAAACAACTTCCTCTTGAACCGGTTCTTGTTTCGATTCAGACTTCATGAAAGGTTCTTCGATTGGCGCTTTCACTTCTACCGCATTGATAAAGGGAGTAGATTGCGTCGGTGAAGACAATTGTTCTTTGATTTCATTTTTTTGCTCCAGGTCGAGTGTAACTACTGTTCTTTCTGGAGCTTTCTCAAAACCCGAAATTGGGTGATTTGATTTAAATCCTGTAGCAATCAATGTTACGCTTAACTTATCTCCCAGAGTTGGATCGTATCCATGTCCCCAAATAACATCAGCTGTAGAACCTGCCTCGTCTTGGATGTAGTCTGTGATTTCAGTGATTTCATCCATCAAGACTTCTTTGTTACCATAAGTGATATTCAACAAAACATATTGAGCACCACTGATATCGTTATCATTCAACAAAGGAGAAGCCAAAGCTTGTTGTACAGCATTCACCGCGCGGTTATCACCTTCTGCTGCTGCACTTCCCATAATGGCACGTCCGCTGTTACGCATGACCGTATTTACATCGTTGAAGTCTACGTTCATAGACCCAGTAACAGAGATCACTTCTGCAATTCCTTTCGCTGCAACAGTAAGAATATCATCAGCTTGTGAGAACGCATTCGAAATCGTCAAGTTACCTGTGATTTCACGAAGACGCTCGTTGTTGATTACAAGCAACGTATCCACATTTTGACGGATTCTTTCCAATCCTTCTTCAGCCTGCTGGCGACGTTTTCTTCCTTCAAAGTTGAAAGGAACAGTAACGATTCCAACTGTTAGGATATTCATTTCTCTTGCCACCTCAGCAATCACAGGAGCAGCACCAGTACCCGTACCACCGCCCATTCCAGCTGTGATGAATACCATCTTCGTGTTCTTGCCGAGCAATTCACGGATTTCATCGATGTTCTCAATCGCAGCATTTTTACCAATTTCTGGCAAAGAACCTGCTCCACGACCTTCAGTCAAAGAAGGTCCGAGTTGAATTTTCAATGGAACCGGAGAGATGTCCAATGCCTGACGGTCTGTATTACAAACGATAAAATCTACACCAATGATTCCTTGGTTATACATGTGGTTTACCGCGTTGCTTCCGCCACCTCCTACACCAATCACCTTTATGATTGAACTTGTCTCTTTTGGTAAATCGAATTCCATAATTTCTTTATTGTGTTGTTATTAATCTTCGTTATCTGAGAAAAACTGTTGCCCTCTCTTAATCAACTCGTCGAAGAAAGATCCTCGAGTTTTTGTTGAATGTCCTTTTACATGTCCCGGATTAGCGACATCTGGCTGCTCCGTTTGAGCATCCAACTTCTCGAATCCTTTCAATACAAGTCCAATTCCCGTTGCGAACATTGGGCTAGTCAAATTTTCAATATGATTCGAGTTTGCCAAATGCTCAGTAGGGTATCCCACACGCGTGTCCATGCCCGTCAAGTATTCAAACAACTGAGTAATGTGCTTCAACTGTGAACCACCGCCTGTTACAACGATGCCAGCGATTAATTTCTTAGAATATCCGCTATTCACAATTTCGATTTGCACCATTTCAATGATTTCCTCCATGCGCGCTTGAATGATGCTCGCCAAATTCTTCACTGTAATCTCCTTTGGATCTCTTCCTTTCAAACCTGGGATGCAAACGACCTCGTTTTCATGACTTTCGGAGGACAAGGCTGAACCAAATTTCACCTTTAAAGTTTCTGCATGTCTTCGCATGATGGTGCACCCCTCCTTGATATCATCTGTGATCACATTTCCTCCGAAAGGAATGACGGCTGTATGACGAATAATGCCTTCATGAAAAATGGCAACATCTGTTGTTCCGCCGCCGATATCAACAAGCACTACCCCTGCCTCCTTTTCTTCTTCAGAAAGCACAGCATCAGCAGACGCGATAGGTTCAAGGATAATTTCTTTTACCTCCAAACCAGAGCGTTCTACACACTTATTGATGTTCAACACAGCACCAACATGTCCTGTAATGATATGGAAATTCGCTTCAAGGCGACGTCCGGCCATTCCGATAGGATCCTTGATTCCTTGTTCGTTATCTACAATGTATTCTTGTGGCAATACAGTAATGATTTCTTCACCCGGCTGCATTACCAATTTGTACATGTCTTCAATCAATACGTCCACATCCTTTTGGGAAATCTCCATGTCAATTTGCTGGCGTGTGTGAATACCACGGTGCTGCAAACTTTTGATGTGCTGACCTGCAATACCAACATTCACTGATCGAATCACCAACGAACCATCCACACGGCCCTGCGTTTCTTTAACGGCAGCTTGAATAGATTGAATCGTCTTGTCAATATTTGCAACAATACCACGCGTAACCCCTAAGGATTCACTCTTCCCCATTGACAAAATCTCAATTTTGCCATGCTCATTCCTCTTCCCTACGAAACATGCGATTTTCGTCGTTCCAATATCCAATCCTACAATAACCTTTGACATATTCTTTATTCGTTTTCTTTGTTATCGTCCTTGTATCCCTCTTTGATTTTTCCAACAATTTGACCACCGTACTTCAAGCTGATCTCCGAGTATTTGTCCCAGCCTTCGTATGGCAATCCTTTGGTATAAAAAATCTTTAATTTCTCAAACTTTTCCCTCACTTCCCTGTCTGAAAACGCAGTTCCAAATACAATGAGATGATCTCCCACTAGCGGTATTAGCACGAAATCACCATTCTTTTTCAAGTGAATTTGTCCAATAAGCGCCTGCAATTCGGGATCATTGCAAACATAATTCGAAATTCGATACACATCATCGAGCTTTCGAATACTTTTCAAGGAATCGTTGTTAATAATTTCTTTAACTGGAATGGAGCTTATTCTATCTGGGATTAAACCTGTTACAACAACGACTCTAGCCGTGTGTAAACCCGATGTGCGCACCACAATTCCATCTTCATCCAAGTAAAAAGATTCGTGATACTTGTTGTAAATTCTTGCAATAGGTTTTCTTACCGTTACCTCAATGGTCCACTGCTTGCCTATACGCGTAAAGACACGCACTTCCTTGATTTCAGACATGGAGGAAATATAACGCTCAATTTTCGATGTATTCAGTGTCTTATGGGTTTGACCTTCAAAAATATACCCCTTGCGTTTCAATCGGTCGTACAATTCATCTTCCGTCAAAAAGGCATCTTCGCCTTTGACGTGGATAATGATTTTGGGCTTTTCCATGACGCGCTTTTCATGCATATCGCACGATCGGAACATCAGTACGAGTACGCCAACAAAAAACAAAACCCAAACGATTCGTTTTATCCAAATTCTCATGACAGTGCCTTTGTTAATGGTTCAACGATTCGATCAATATCGCCTGCTCCAATAGTTAGAATAACGCAGTCCTTTTGATTACTCAAATAGGCTAAGGCTTCTTGAGCAGTAAGCAGTTGTTTCTTAGATGCTTTAGCTGCTTCCAACAATCGTTCACTGTCTACCCCTTCGATAGGCAGTTCTCTCGCTGGATAGATAGGCAAAAGTACGAGTTCATCCAAAGCAGAAAGTTCGTGTGCAAAGCCGTCAAAAAAGTCACGCGTTCGACTGAAAAGGTGTGGCTGAAATGCACCTACAATATGTTTGTCAGGATACATCAACCTTACTGAACTTAGAAACGAATGTATTTCCGTAGGATGATGCGCATAGTCGTCAATGTAAACCACATGCTCATTTCGTACATGGTATTCAAAACGTCTTTTCACGCCTTTAAATGTCTTGATGGATTCGCGAATAATGCCTTCGTCTAAGCCCAATTCCAAACACATCGCGATACATGCAGCAGCATTTTCAGCATTGTGAATACCGGGGATCCCCAATTGAAGTCCAAGCCAATAATCAGTACCAACACGCACATCAAAGACGAAAAAACCATGATCAAATCGCATTTCTTCCACCGAGATGTCTGCCGTTTCTGAACCAACCGCATAGGTAATCGTTCTCACCTTCGATTTCAAGGGAAGTCCTTCTTTCATGACCAGAAAACCATCGGAATGAATCAAATCTGCATAACGTTGAAAACCCTCTTTAAAGTAATCTGCATCACCATAAATGTCCAAATGGTCAGGATCAACCGAAGTTATAATGGATGCGAACGGACTTAAAGCAAGAAACGAACGGTCAAATTCATCTGCCTCCACAACAGTAAATTTACTCGTCGTGCTCAGTACCAAATTGGAGTCAAAATTCGACGCAATGCCCCCAAGAAAAGCAGAACATTTGAGTTCTGAAGCATCTAAGATATATGCTAACAAGGCACTCGTCGTCGTTTTTCCATGAGTTCCTGCGACTCCTAAACCAAGTGATGATCGCGTCAACAAGCCCAAAACTTCTGAACGTTTAAGTAAATGAAATCCTTCGCTTTGGAAATAATTCAACTCGCCATGATACTTAGGAATTGCAGGGGTATAGACTACTAAAGTATCTTCCTTCGCTTTGAATGCTGTTGGAATATCCTCTCCCAAATCGGTAAAATGCACCACAATCCCTTCCTGTTCTAGTGATGAAGTCAGTTCAGAAGGTGTTTTGTCATATCCTGCAACCTTCCATCCTTGACGATTGAAATAGCGCGCGAGGGCAGACATACCAATTCCTCCGATACCTATAAAATAGGCACGTCTGAAAGTTTGGATGGATATGTCTGACAACTGATTCATTTCTATTTTATTATGCGTTCAACTTCATCAACGATGTCACTTGTTGCATTTGGCTTCCCAAGAGCATAAATTGCCGTCGACAAGGACTCACATTTCGCTTTATCCTTCAAAAGATGAAGTGTATCGTTTATCAACTGAGAAGGAGCGTCGACATCCTTAATCAAAATCGCAGCATTTTTCTCAACAAGTGCCATTGCATTTTTCGTTTGATGGTCTTCCGCAACGTTGGGTGATGGAACAAGAATCACAGGTTTCCCGATGATACACAATTCAGAAACTGAAATGGCTCCAGCACGGGAAACGATTAGGTCAGCCATAGCATAGGCAAAGTCCATACGTTCTATAAATTCAACGAGGTGAATATTTTCTGCATCTTGTTCTGCGAGTTCTGCTTTCAATTCTGAGTAATACAATTTACCCGATTGCCAGAGGACTTGAACATCTGATTTTATCAATGCTTCGTAGGCATTCACAACTGAACGATTCAATGTTTTCGCACCAAGACTGCCACCGATGATGAGCACAATGGGTTTCGTCGAGTCCATGTGATAAAACGCGCAGGCCTCATCGCGTTTGTTTGCGATATCGACCATTTCCTTACGAACAGGATTTCCTGTCAAGAGGATTTTTTCTTTTGGAAAAAACCGTTCGAGTCCATCATAGGCTGTGCAAATGGAATGAACAGATTTTGCCAATAATTTATTCGTCTTTCCAGGAAAGCCATTTTGTTCTTGAATGAGCGTCGGGATCTTCAGATAAGTTGCCGCTTTTAATGTTGGACCACTCGCATAACCGCCAACTCCAATAACCACTTCGGGTTTAAAATCTTTGAGTAATTTTCTCGCTTTCAGTAGGCTGCCAATTATTTTAAAAGGCAACAAAAAATTAGAAAAGGTCAATTTCCGTTGAAATCCTGCAATCGACAATCCAACAATTTTATATCCTGCAGCTGGGACCTTTTCCATTTCCATTTTTCCCAAGGCTCCAACAAAGAGAATTTCTGCATTGGGATTTCTACGTTTAATTTCATCTGCAATGGCTACGGCTGGAAAAATATGTCCGCCCGTGCCTCCTCCTGAGATCACTACTCTATTCACACTCATGCCACTACAAGGTCATTTTCAGTAACTACTTCGTTTTCAGATTGCATATCCAATCGGCTAGCGATACTTTGCACAATTCCGATGGCCACACAGGTCATAATCAGCGCCGACCCCCCCATTGCAAGTAAAGGCATGTTTTGACCTGTTACGGGAAAAATCCCTGTACATACGAGCATGTTTACAGAGGCTTGGGTAAGCAATAGAATGCCTATTCCAAGGCACGCGTATGTCTCAAAGAGCCTATCTGATTTCAAGGCTATTCGTATAATTCGGTACAATAAAATCAAGTAGAGTAAGACCAGAAAAATGGCCGATATTGATCCGAACTCCTCCACAAAACTGGCGTAATAAAAATCGGCATACGCTTCAGGTAGGTATTCCTTTAGTTTGCCATCACCAACCCCTTGACCAAAAATACTTCCGTGGTATATCGCAAGTTCCGCATTTAATGACTGTGCATTTGCCAAAACATCCGTATCATTTTCCATCTTGTTCAACATCCTATTTTTCCAAGTGTCAAAACGGGGGAGAATGCCTAAGTCTGGCGCTGCAAGATGAAGCATGACTATTAAAAATCCAGCTCCTATAAAGGCACCGACTACAGTTAGCAACTTCAAAAAAGGCACTTTACCTATAAACATTACCGTCATAGAAATCGCAAAAACTATAGCCGCCGTTGAAAAGTTATCTTTCAAAATCAATCCACAAATAAAAATCACCGGCCACAAGACTGGCCAAAATCCTCCGCGCCATTGATGAAGGAGATCCTTCTTTTTCACTAGCATTCGAGAAAGATAAATCAACAATGCCAACTTCGCGAAGTCGGAAGACTGGAAAGTCAACCCAACAAAAGGTATTTTAATCCATCGTCCTGCACCGTTTACTTTAGTTGGGAAAAGCAAGGTAAAAATCATGAGTGCAACAGCCAGATAAAAGGCAAACTTCGAGAGCTGCGCAATGTACTTTGGGTCTCGTCTATGGATCCAATACATGATGATAAATCCGATTACCACATAGAGGCAATGTTTGAACAAATATTTAAAAGGTGTACCTCCTTCAATTTTCACAAGAATAGGCACAAAGCTATAAACGCTCACCAATGAGAAGGAGAGCATCAGCAGCGTAATAATCCAAATTACGCGGTCGCCTTTTAGGTATTGTAGGTATTTCCTCATTTGCCTTGCAACACGTTCAAGATGTGTTCAAACTCACTTTTTGCTTCTTCGGCATTTTCGCCTGAAGCGGTAAACAAAACAATCGACTGCGCTTCGGCCGTTACCCTCAACATACGTATGGCCTCTTCCACACGCGTCGTTCCTACACAAGTGTTAATCCCATGGAGATGTTCATTTTTCAACGTAAAAACAGAGTCATCATAAATCAACGTTGCGGATAATTTATCTACTAATTCAGGCTGATTTTCGAGCGTGAAAAGCAAATCTCTCGCGTTAGACACCCAACGAACTGAAAAAGGAAACGACTGAATGGTAGTGCCGATTGTCGATAAATTAGGATGGATCCACGAGAACACATCCATGCCCCACAACTTGCCGTGCGAGCGCAATGACGTTTGATTGATTCTGCTTAAGCTTTCTTTACGAGCGCCTAAAAGCAGCTCTTCTGCAGAGAGCGTTCTTTGTTTTTCCATGCCTTGTTTTTTTATAGTGCGCGCACTGCTTCTTTAAACTGATTCCCGCGGTCTTCATAATTCTCGAACAAGTCGAATGAAGCGCATGCAGGAGAAAGAAGTACCGTTTCATCCTTCTTCGCTAGACGATATCCGTAAGCCACAGCCTCCATCGCGGAGCGAGCTTCTACGATGCTGTCTACAACACCTGAGAATGATTCAATAAGCTTTTTGTTGTCTACACCCAAGCAGATGATGGCTTTCACCTTCTCCTTAACGAGGTCCATCAATTCGGAATAATCATTCCCCTTGTCTACCCCGCCTACGATCCATACTGTTGGATTTTCCATGCTTTCTAAAGCGAACCATGTCGAGTTGACATTTGTTGCCTTCGAATCGTTGATGAACTCGATCCCGTGTACCTTCGCTACAAATTCTAAGCGATGTTCCACATTTACGAAGTCCTCCAAACTTTCGCGTACAATTTCTTTACGGATTTCTAGAATCCTCGCTGCTACACCTGAAGCAAGCGAATTTTGGGCGTTGTGTTTCCCTTTTAGTGCTAAATCGTGAATTGACATTGTGAATTGGTCTTTTATGTTGATTGTTAGTTGTTGCTTGTTTATATATCCGCCTACTTCTTGAGGCTTGGTTAGAGAAAATGCAGCTTGTTGGGCCTCGATTTTACGTTGTGCGACTTCCTTTGCTATGATGGGATCATCAGCGTTGAAAATGAACCAGTCATTTTCTGTTTGATTTTGGAGAATACGAAACTTGGCATTGGTATAATTTTGCATCTCATAGTTGTAGCGATCCAAGTGATCGGGAGTGATATTGGTGAGAATGGCGATATCCGCACGGAACTCAAACATGTCATCCAACTGAAAAGAGCTCAATTCCAGCACATACCAATCAAATTTTTCCTCCGCCACTTGTTTTGCGAAACTTGCTCCTATGTTCCCTGCAAGACCAACACGAATACCTGCCTTTTTTAGGATGTGGTAAGTAAGCATTGTCGTTGTCGTCTTTCCATTACTCCCTGTGATGCAAATGGTTTTTGCTGTATTGTAATAACCCGCAAATTCAATTTCGGAAATGATCTTGACGCCCTTTTCTCTAAGCTTTGTGATCAAAGGTGCTTTCTCAGGGATTCCAGGTGATTTGATCACTAGTTCCGCAGCGAGTATGCGTTCTTCTGTGTGACCATTTTCCTCCCATTCAACCCCAAGCTCGTTGAGTTCTTGTTTGAATGAGTCCTTGATTGGTCCAGCATCGGACACGAACACATTCCATCCCTCTTTTTTTGCAAGGAATGCAGCACCAACACCGCTTTCTCCGGCGCCCAAAATGGCAATATGTCGGTTTGTTCCGTTCAATTAGCGGAGTTTAAGCGTTACGATTGTAATTACTGCCAACAGCACACCTACGATCCAGAAGCGAGCGACAATCTTTGCTTCGTGTAATCCAACCTTTTGATAATGATGGTGTAGAGGTGCCATGAGGAAGATGCGCCTGCCTTCCCCGAACCGCTTTTTGGTGAATTTGAAATAGCCCACCTGAAGCATGACCGATAAATTTTCAATGAGAAAGATTCCACACAAAACAGGGATCAAAAGTTCTTTACGAATGGATATCGCGAAAACTGCAATGATGCCACCCAAGGCTAAACTACCTGTGTCGCCCATAAATACTTGTGCAGGATAGGCATTGTACCACAAGAAGCCAATACAAGCTCCAACAAATGCGGCAATAAAGATTACTAGTTCTTCAGCCATTGGAATGTACATGACATTCAAATAATCTGCGAACTTGGCATTCGAACTGACGTAAGCCAAGATCGCTAGTGCCAATCCAATAATCGCTGAAGTACCAGTTGCAAGTCCATCCAATCCATCCGTCATGTTAGCGCCATTGGATACAGCAATCACAATAAAGATTACGATAGGAATGAAGAGTAACCATCCGTATGACTTATTTGAATCGCCAATCAGCCAGTTGTAATTGAATTCGTTTCCTTTGATGAAAGGAATTGTTGTGGTCATGTCGTCCGTTTTGATCCACTTGTATTCTTCATCTCCCGAATTGGTGTGTTCGTGGGTTACAAATTGTTCATCTGCTTGAAGTTTGTAATCTTTATCAACGCGTTTATGCACGCGAACATCACCCGAGAAGTAGAGAATACATCCCACAATAAGTCCGACACCAATTTGACCAACGACTTTCGACTTACCTGCAAGGCCGTCCTTATTTTTTCTAAAAACCTTGATGTAATCATCCAAGAAACCAATGACACCTAGCCAAATAGTGGCTAGAATCATCGTGATTACGTAAATGTTATGAAGTTTTGCGAAAAGAATGGTAGGAATAAGAATCGCAGCAAGGATGATGAGTCCTCCCATGGTTGGTGTTCCAGATTTCTCAATTTGTCCCGCCAAGCCCAAGTCTCGCACCGTTTCACCGATTTGCTGTTTGCGCAAAAGATTGATTATTCTTTTACCAAAGAAAACCGATACAATAAGAGAAGTAATCAGCGCCATCGCCGCGCGGAAAGAAATGTAATCGAACAACCCCGCACCAGGGAAGTTGAATTTGTCGAGATAATCAAAAAGATAGTACAGCATTACTTATCGAATTGGTTAAAAATGTCTTTTACAGTTTGCATATCGTCGAAGTCATGTTTCACTCCGTTGATTTCCTGGTATTTCTCATGGCCTTTTCCAGCGATGAGTATGATGTCGCCTTTTTCAGCCATGGATACGGCTGTTTTTATTGCTTGAAGGCGGTCAGTAATGGACAATGTTTTCTTGAAATGTTGCCCCTCTACACCACTCATCATTTCAGCTAAAATGGTTTCTGGATTTTCAGATCGAGGATTATCAGAGGTAAGGATTACTTTATTACTCAATTCACAGGCAATAGCAGCCATCTTCGGGCGTTTCTCTCTATCACGATCGCCACCGCAACCTACAACTGTGAACACGGTCTCATTGCCCGTGCGAATATTACCGATTGTCTTGAGTACATTTTCCAATGCATCTGGTGTGTGTGCATAATCTACAATGGCAGTTACACCGGAGTTGCTCACAACGTATTGAAAGCGTCCTTCTACCGAGTCTAGCGTGCTAAGGGCGGTCATTACCTCCGTTGCATCTTCACCAAGCAACTGACTTACTGCATATACCGCCAATAAGTTGTAGGCATTAAAGTCACCGATCAATCGTGTCCAAACTTCCATACCATCGAGCTGCAACACCAAGCCAGAAAACTGGTTTTCAGAGACCTTGACTTTAAAGTCAGCTGGAGATTTCAAGGCATAACTGAATTTTCTTGCTTTCGTATTTTGAAGCATGACCATTCCATTTTTGTCATCGACATTCGTCAACGCGAATGCATCTTGATCAAGGTGATCAAACCATGCTTTTTTCACTCGGATGTACTCGGCGAAAGTCTTGTGGTAATCGAGGTGATCGTGAGTGATATTTGTAAACACTGCACCTGCGAAATGAAGCCCAGTGATTCTATCTTGATGAATGGCATGTGAACTCACTTCCATAAAGCAATGGCTGCAGCCGTCTTCCACCATTTCAGCCAACAAGGCGTTTAACG
>Ga0315908_10000795_pt1 | contig 24562 bp, 14 predicted proteins | sample LakEriMetagenome_12_FD_203520 | JGI IMG/M metagenome (GOLD analysis project Ga0315908, IMG submission 203520) | Freshwater fungal communities from buoy surface, Lake Erie, Ohio, United States - Buoy 4 MA124 | ecosystem: Environmental > Aquatic > Freshwater > Lake > Lake biofilm | place: USA...
TAATATGATACGGGAGACAAGAAGTTAGATGTGAATGAGTTCACATAGATAATCCAGTCAATTGACAGCAACTGCAATTATCAAATATGTCAATAAGTGTTCAACAAATTAGACCCTAATCGAGATGGTTACCTCACTCTAAATGAATTCAAATAGTTGATGCAGACTGATTTCAACAAGTTCTAAGGAGAAAACACCTTCCTCAATGAAATGAGAGCTAAACAATGCATTAAAAACCTGGCCCTTAAAATTTATTAGGACCATCTAAACATTCCATAAGTCCTCGCATACTTCGATGTTAATAGAGATGGAATCTTATCTGTATAGGAGTTTTATGAAATGGTCAAAAGCATCGACCCTGATCTTACTGTGTAGGAAGCTTAATTTATCTTTAATAAGTTTGACTCTGATTAATCTGGATCTATCAGTGTCCAAGAGTTAACCCATATTATCGGTGTTTAAGTTAACAAACACTAATCTACTGTCCAATAACATCAATAGAATGATGCTTTATCTATTGTTAAAAGAGTCTTAAAGCAAAATAATATTAGTCTTAACTATATTCTCACTTATTTCGATGTAGATAGAAACGGTATCCTAGATCATAATGAATTTGCTAGGCTTATGATTGCTATTGATTCTAGATTTGATTAAATTCATATTGATGAACTCTTCTTCTAGGTTTCTAGTAATAGAAGAAATTGTACTCCTTCAGATATTATGAAGTTATTGAGATGATTTTTATCTTAAGTTAATAATATTTTCATTATATACTTATATCTAATTATATTCATAAATCATTAATTCGCTCATTATTTTAAATATTATTATACAATTATATATATCTCTAAAAATTATTAAATATATTATGCAGAAATTAAATTATTATTATCATTAAATAATTAATTTAGAAAGATCTATTCAAATCAAATTAAAAAATTAAATTTGAATTAAATTTAATTCTTAATTTTTTTTATTATATATTCGATTAAAATCTTAATATTTTAACCAATAAAGTTTAAATTTAAAGTTCACCAAATTTTATCATTAGTATATTCAAATACTAATTAATTATGATCATTTATTATATGACAATTTTTATATTTTTTTTTTTTTTACGAAATTATTTATATATATAATGGATCATTGATTGTATGGTAGGCTTGATTTGTAGTGGATTTGTCTTCTTGCTATGGCCTATAGAGTGGGAATTATATGACAATTAAATTATTATTTCTATTATAAAAATCTTCAAAATAATAATTTATTTTTTTATTTCAAAAAAATTTTAAAATTCAATATTGAATAAATTTTAATAAATCTATATCAATTCAAGCATAAGATCCATGATAATTTTATTATTTGACTATTATTATAGATTAATACCATATTTGTAAATTTTTATATTTTTATTGAATCTTATTTTCATAAAATCATATTAAAACATAAATATTCAACTTTATAAAATTGATTAAAAGAATTTTTACCAAAAAATAATAACTAAAATTAATGTATTTTAATATTAAATAAAATTAGAATATAAAAAAATAAAATCACTTTCTATCAAAATATCCATTTTTCTTTTTAGAATAGTCATATTTAAAGGAAGTAACATTTTTAGAAACTTTAGTTTTTAAATTGTTGGATTTTGAATTTTTGTCTCCACTGTTTGGATTATTATCAACGAGTTGACTTTCATTGAACAGAATTTCATTATTGTTGTTATTAAATAAAGGATTATTGTTATAAATCTGACTCTGATTTTTGCTTGGGTTTTAATCAAACTACTTAGTGAGATTGGTATTATTGTTATGATTATTATGAGTGTTGTTAAGGAAAGTGGAGTTATTCATCATGGTAGTATTGTCCTTGCTTGGTGAAATTGACTTTTTGCTGTTTGATTTGTTCAAATACTTTGTCTTCTTCAATAGAGCCACATTATCTCTCACATTCTTCTGTTTTATCTCTTCAGCAGTCTCAGAAAACCCATTGATATTTTAAAACGTTTCACGTTCCTCAAACATCTTTTTGCTCTATGATTTGCTTAAAGATCTATTCACTTCTCTTTAAATCTTGTTTCCCAATTTCTTTTATTCCAGTCTTTGTTTTTGAGTCATGTAATAAGTACTTTTACTCTTTGCTCTTTACTTTTTCTTTTCATCTTCATCTTTTATTTATTGTAATTATAATAATTCTTTTTGTTTTTCCTCTTCTTTTTTTCTCTCTATTTCTTATTATTCGAATATAAGCTATTTTATCTCTTATTCATTTGCTTTTAATATTTCTATCATTATTTAATCTTGTTCTTCCTAATTTCTTGATTACTATAATCTCATAAGATCATTTAAAGTTTCATTTCTTTTTTCAAGCAAAATTTATTTTTCTTACTAATAATGATAGAATATTGTAATAAAAAATAATAAAATGAAAATTAAATATATAAATAAGTTAATACCTCTAATCCTTCAATTTGTAATTTATATAATTATTTTTCCCTTTGGTTTATATCTTTCAACTATTCAGTTAGGTTTTTATGTTCCTGAATATCAATCCTTAAAACATTGGTTTCTTCCTTTAAAGCAGCATTGATATGCTCTTAAAATAATAAAAAATATTAAATACCCATTTCCTTACATTGCTTAAGATAATCAGGAAATTCATAGAAAATCCTGTTTTCCCTCAAACAATTTGTGATTTTATCAGCTGCCACTACTTTAACAGTCAACTCTTTAATTTCAGTCTTTTGCAACTCATAAAGAGCTTGAAGAGTATAATAATCTTTAATTTGCTAATCTATTTTTGCTCTGATTGATTACATAAATTTAGTGAATTCTTATCTAGTCCTGAACATTTTCAGATCCATTAAGAAGTTTTTATCTTAAACTTCTCTTTACGAGTCTGTTAATTTTAGATCCATTAGGCTCTTTAATTCTTCTATAGTTTTCTGTTAGTTTCCTTTTTCTTAACTTAACACTTTTATTGTTTTTTCCAATATCTAAACATTGTCTTCTTAGTTTATTGCTGTCTAATCTTTGCTGCTATCTAACATAGATTTTCTCTATTAATTTTATTTATTATTATTTTAGTTATATTTTGTTATTTTAGTTATATTTTGTGAAATTTTTGTATCTTTTTTATATTATATATTTTATTTTCTTTATATATAATATTAAAATTTACACACTTTTTTTTAATTAAAAAAAACAAATAATATTACTAATAATATATAATATTTATTAAAACATAGATTTTAAACGAAAAATAATAAATATGAATTTTTCATCTATTTTAATTTGATAAATATGACTAAAATTATAACAACAGTATAATAATTTGATCAAAATAAAATTATTTTTTTGTTATTTTGATATCAAAGAAATCAAAAATTTAAATTTAACATATAAAAATATAATTTAAAGAAAAATAAAAGATTAAATTTTATAAATTATAATTAGTTGAATTAACATCTAGTAAAAATTTAATTATAATTGTGTAAAAATGGTGAAAATAAATATTTTAATATTTTTTTATTTAATAAGTGTTTCAATAGAGTTTTGTGAATTGTAACCTAACGATTAATTTCAATTTTATATAAAAGATAATTAATGTTGTACATAAACTATTGAAAAATTGGGATATAAATGGGACTGTAATTGGTTTGTTTAAGTAAAAAAAAGATAAAATATATGGGTAGAATTATAAGCTTAAGATAGTGAAATTGGAGATAAAGTTAGAATAATTATCGGCAAAAATGAATAAGGATCTAGTGAAAATAATGTATATCAAGAGATAATAAGAGCAAACCAAACAAAAAGCAGGGCTGTTTTTAAATCAGATTCAAATGATATATGGTATATCAGAGTTCTATTTCCTGATGAAAATCATTAAATAAATTAATTTTAAGTCTCAACCAGAATCTAGAATGATGATAACAGTTAATTTCAGAATCAATCTTAGTTTCAAAGCAAACTTTCAACCATTATGGTTTTCTTAGGAATTTTAACAATCACTTAAATGATATTCCTTGTATTCAGCATTATTAAGTACTAAAAAAAACATAGTGATCTGTCTAGAATATGAATTACAATTATATATAATAATAATATAAATTTAATAATGATTATAAAATTAAATAATATAAAAATATAATCAGAGAATTGATTGATAATAATTTTTGAAAGGCAAGGAAGGTCTTTGTAGCCAATTATGAGTGCTCCATTTATTTTAATGGAGATCAACAAAATGCATAGTGAAAGCATGTCTTTATAGATCTGAAGTATTGTCCTTACTGAAATGTACAAAATCTCCTGAAAATATTAAGCAACCTATAGATAATATATAAAATAAGTATAGTTAATTAATTAGTTTGTTTGTTGTTATACCTCCCTTTTTAACTTCAAGAGGCAAAGCATAAGTGAGATGAATGTTATTAGATTGAGTGGGATTGTGAAAATATGTTGAAGTTCTTGTAGAATCAACATAGAAGAATTGAGTAGTCTGCTAATGATGACTACCTGGTACTCCCCACAAACAACCATTGATGAGAGTGGCATCATCCAATGCAATCCAAATGGCTATAGTCGACAATCTCGGTTCAGTTATCAAGTAAGTATTGTCCGTATGAGGGTCCACTCTCTATCCAACAAAAGGATTCTTATAAATGTACATAGTTTGTACTAAAGCTGGATTAATATAATTTAGACTTTCCAGTATCTATCCAAACTTCTTCTAGTAACAGAACTTACTGAAAATCTTGTCTAAGTCATGCATAGCATGTCCCATTTTGTTATATGCTAAGTGATGTTCGACCTTTAGTCTTTTGTTCTCATCAAATACATTCGGCTCAAAAAATAGCTTAATCTTGTCTCCACTTTTATTCTTTATTGTTATCTTACCTGTTTATAAATGACTCATCTCGAGATTTAGATCCTGATTTAAATTCAGTTTGTTCTTCATAAGGATCTTGTTCATCTATTATCTCTCTTGATCTTTATTATAAAGCTTCGATCTCCTAATCAGAGACAATGTTATCTAACTACAAATAACCACAATTTTGATAGAATTAAACTTGTTACTAACTTAATATAGTGAAGGATTATTGAAGTGATAAATAAAGGGAATGTCTAAAGCTCTTCTTTCTTAAGTTGAAGTCTTAAAATATACGAGTCAAGGTTTTCATGATGATATAAAATATAATATAAATATATGATCAAATATGTCTATTAACAAATAGATTAGAGTATTGATTATGAGTGAAATAATGTGGTCCATATTCTTAATACTGAGCTTTTGAAATAAGAAGTTATTCTAGTTATTAAGTATTGAGAAAATGATTGTAAATGTTAACCATACCTCTATAAACTCCATCAATAGGATGCTATGTCTTAAAAACTCTGATAGATGTGTTTTGAGGCAAATTCATAGTTAAATCTCAAATGATTCTCTTTTCAATATTCTTAAGGCTACTTCCTCCTCCTGTTATTATTATATTATTTAATAACATTCGTTATTCCTCCTAACTGAACTAACCCACTATATTCAAAATTAACTCGCTGATTCCCATTTAATCTGTCCCAATTAATTTAGGTTGAAATAGACTCTCGCTAGGTTTTACCAATGCATGTCTTAAAACTATATGGTCCAGTTACTTGCTATTGTATAAATTATATTAGTCATCTATCTTTGTCATTGTTTTCTTCTCAAAATCTACTCATAATTTAAGTAATACATATAATTAAATCTTATTATCATAATTTATTATATTTATCTTCATATATTTTTTCATATTTATAACATAAATAAATTATTAATATTACAATTTCATTTATTGTTTACTTATATTATTTAATTTAATGTTTATTTTTATTTATTTATTTGATTTAATTTTATTTATTACCTTAATCCATTTCTCTCAACTCGTTTTCTAATTCATTAAGCTTCAACTCTAAAACTTCTTCCTCCTCACTTTCATAATTTGTAACTCCTAAATATATATTCCAATCTTCTTCATTTAAACCGAACATATCATCACCATTTTTATCAGTTTAATAATAATCTCCTCCTAACTAAGCTAAGGTTTACATTCTTTTTTTATTGAATTTACTTTTTCTGTGGTTTATTTCCTACTGATTTTTCTTTCGTTTATTTATTTTATCTATTATTTTTTACCTTTTTTAATACTGTTTTTCCAAATATTATTAGGGATTATTCAACTTAAGTTCTTTGATTTTTTCTTTTTATTATTACTATTATTATTTTTTAATAAGTCTATTTTAAGCCATTTATTACTACATTTATTAAAACTTTTTTTACTTCAATTAATCTTCTGTAAGATTTTCATCATTAATATTCAATAAACTAAATTTCTCTTATTCTATTTGCTCTTTACTAATAAGATTCAACTTTATTTTAAGCTACTTTATCTTTTTATTTAAGTCATCTAATGATTTATATCCGTTTCCTTACAATTCTTATAATCCAATTATTTATTTCTAAAATTAGTCAACCATTTATAACATGTTATTAAGTTCATTCATTTAAATTATTTTTTTATTTTCTCTTTTCTTTTAAATAGACTCTCTTAATCTTTCAGCTTATTCTTTTCTTTATTGTAATTTTTTTTATTTTTATAATTCTATTTATTTTTCATCTTGATAAACAACTTGTTATAACTTTTCATCTCTATAACTCAATTTCAAACCTACAATATCAATACACTCTTATTTATCATCTATGTACCTATTATTCCACTAAATTCTGTTTTAATAGATAGGTTATTGTAAATTATTATTATTATTATTAGTATTATTAAAAATAAGAGATTCAATTTGCTTGAACCTATTTAATTGATAATTATAATCAACACTAACAGCACTAATATTTCTGAAGATTTTAACAACACTACCTTCATAAGTGAACATTCTTTTTTGATTATAAACAGAGTCTTCAAAAATATTAAGATATTTATTGTTGAACTAAAACTGGTTTAGCTTGAATTGAATCTCTTTGGCAAATAACTGTATTCCTTGATTTATTCCTACATTTAATCTTTTAGCTAATTATAACATAACTCTGTTTCCCAATTTGGGTAAAATATGAGTTGTGTTATTGCCTATATGCACTTATAAACAATTAGCATTGCTTAAAAAATCTATGTCATTTATATTTAGAACACTTCCCATTCTTTTTATATTGTACCCTTCAAACATTATTTCATTTATATTAACTCGAGAGTATTAAGGTAATGCCATACATTCACTCATTAGGAGGTCTGCTTCTATGCCTTATTATTTTATTATTATTAATATTCATCTTAATATTTTAATTTATTATATTGATTGGCATTGTTTTATTTATTATAATTAATTTTATTATTTATTATCATTTTATTATTTTAATAACTTTATTATATAATTAAATACCTTGATAGTCACATAATTATCCTAGCATATGGTCATTAATTAATTCGAAAACACTCATATAATTAATATAATCTCTTTCCATAAGTTATTTGTAGTTTTATTTAAGAATATCAAATTAATCAACATTTAGTTCATAATGTTTTTCTTCTTTATTTTTATTAACTATACTATAAACTCCTATCATATTTTTTTCACTTATATTATATCCTCCTAATGTTTTCATACTACCATAATCCATAATTAAACTATTTCCTGCTTTATTAAATTATTTACAATACTCTCTATCTACTTTTCCTATTAAATATTAACTCATTTTTTCATCATTATCAAAACTATCTAATTCATATACTTTATAATTTATATCCATTTTATAAATATTATAATTAAATATGATATTTATTCATTATTAATTTAAATTTTTATAGCTTATTTTATATTTTAATTATATTTTTAAAAACAATTAATTAGCTTTATTATATTTCATTTTTTATATTTTTATTTTTCCTATTATATGTTTTTTTATATAATATATTAAATCTATTATATTAAAGGATATTATAAATAAATTTTTCATTTTTTTCTTAATTAATTTTATATTTATGTTTATTAAAATATAATTAATTCATATAGGATTAAGAATAATAATAAATTTATAATAAATGAAGCAAATATTAATATTTTTATTGATATTATTTAAATTAAGTTTTTTAAAAAAAATTCAAGACCTTTCAAGTTATGCAAATATTAATTAAATAAAAACGAAATATATAAAATTAGACTTAGAAGTAGATTTTAAAAATAGAAAACTAATTGGACATATCGATTTAATACTTTAAACTTATACTAAAATAGAAGAAATAAAGTTAGATATTTTAGGATTAAAGATAAAAGAAATATTAAAATTAGATGATTTTGGTGATAAAATAAAAGAACTAGATTATTAGATAAGTAGTCCTATACCAGAATTAGGAGAAATGTTATTGATAAAAGCAAAGTTTAATAAAAAAGAGCGAGTACACCTAAGAATATTTTATGAAACAAGTAATGATGAAAAGCAAAGAAGTATAAACTGGTTAAAAGTAGATTAGACTTTTGACAAAAAGTTAGAATATTTATTTACTCAATGTGAATCAATCCATTGTAGATCTTTAGCTCCTCTTTAAGATAGTCCTGCGATAAAATTTAGGTATAAAGCTATCATCAGAGTGCCTATGGAATACTCAGCTGCCATGAGTGCTAATTAAACTGATCACTACATTCATAATGACTTCAATGTTTATACTTTCCATTAAACTATTCGTAACCAAATTTAATTATATAAAATCATAATTTTTTACTCATTTATTTTAGCTATTCCTTCTTACCTCATTGCTCTTGTGGTAGGAGCTATAGAGTACAAACAGATAGGTCAAAGGGTTGGTATAATAACTGAATGTGGCCAAATGAAAAAAGCAGTAGAAGTATTAACAGATCTATAACTTTACTTGGATAAAGTTGAAGAGTATCTTACTCATTATGTATGGAAATAATACACAGTAGTTGTTCTTCCACCCAGTTTTCCTTTCGGAGGCATGGAAAATCCTCAATTAACTTTCTTAAGTCCTACTATAATATCTTCTGATAAGTCTTAAATAGCAACAGTCATTCATGAAATAGCTCATAGTTGGTTTGGCAACTTAGTAACAAATAGAAACTGGACTCATTTCTGGATTAATGAAGGCCTTACTGTTTTTGTAGAAAGGACTATCGTTTCTTAGATTTTTGGAAATGAAGATTTTAAAACTCATGAAATTATAGGATATTATAGTTTGAAAGATGATATAGAAAATTATGGAGAAAACCATTACTGCACTTCTTTACAGCCAGATTTATAACGAAACAGTCCTGAAAATTGTTTTTCAAGAGTGCCTTATGAAAAAGGCTATTTATTTTTAAAGTATTTGTAATCAATAATTGGCAAAAAGGATATGCAGAAAATTCTTTAGATATATTTGAATAAGTATAGATACAGGAGTGTAACTGCGCAACATTTCTAAGCTACCTTTCAAGATTATTGTAAAATTTAAAATATCGATATTTCAGAAGTAGATTGGTAAGGTTGGCTCTTCAAAACAGGCATGCCAATAGTCTAGCCAGATTTAAGATTTGATGTCCTGAAACCTTGCATTCATTTAGCTTAATAATATCTTGATTAAAATAAAAACATAGAATACTCAATATATTATACATAATTTAATTCTATGCAATAGTATCTATTTATAAACACTCTCATAAACAGTTAAAAAATGAATCTTCATATAATGAAATAAATTGATAAAGATTTGGATATAAGCTTGTAAGATAATCCTTCTATTAAAAAAAATTGGTACATTTTAGCAATTAAGTTGAATTATATTTAATTATTTTAATAAATCAAAATTTTTGTTAGCTAAGTTGGAAGAATGATGATTTTAGCTGATATTTATAGAGCGTTAGTTTAAAATAATTAGATTTAATTAGCTAAAGAATTTTATCAGAGTAATCTTTAATTCTATCATCCTTTGGTTTTGATTAGATTGAAAAAAATAATTAATTAATAATAAGAATTATGATTTTAATTTAATTAAATTTTTTATAATATATTCATTTGAATTTTTGTTTTATTTATAATAGATTTAAAAAAAATTTTTTATGTAAAATAAATTAATGACTATATTAATAAAAAATTAAAGTAGCTTTATTTAAAATAAATTTATATTTATTAAAAATATGAATTTAAATCTATATATAAATAAATTTTTTATAATAATTCAATGAAAACATACAAATCTAACAATTAGAATTAAATTTAAAAATAATTTTATTTTAATATTTTTTATAAATTCAAAAATAAATATAAATTCAAATTAATTTGAATGACAGTTAAAATAAGTCTATATATAAAAAAATAGCGATTTATAAAATATAATAAATAAATTTCAAATTCAAATTTGAAATATAAGACTGAATAATGATTGAAAATATCTAAGTAAAAAATGATAATCTAATTGAAGATAACTAAAAATAAAAGAAGATAATAAAAAATGATATTTAGATTTAAAGATAAGCTCTTCAGAAGAAAACAATAAAAAAATAATATAAAAGAAATAATGAAAATTTAGATTTGGAAGATACAAAATAAAAAATATATAAAACAAATTTATGTGATATCGAAGTCACTAATTTTTTAACTTATATTAAAATAAAAGAAAACTAAAAGATAAAAGATACTATTGATGAAAATTATAGACTCATAATTTTTAAAAACAAGTTAAATTTATTAAAAAAATAATAAAGTGATATAAATTAATTAAAATAAGAAGAATTAATAGATTAATCATTAAGAATCTAGCTGATAGATTGGGTTTAACAAATTTTCAACAATTATAAATTAAATGAAAAAACATATTATTTAGCTTTATAAATTTATGATAGATATTTATAAATTTAAAATTTATAATAGTCACATTAATTACACTTACTGATGATAACTAGCTTAGTTTTAGCTGTAAAATATAATGAAGTAATATAGTTTTCGTTAGATTATGTTGTTAAAAAATTAGGGTTTGAAAAATTTTCCAAAGACTAAATAAAATAGTAGGAGAAAAAAATTTTAAATCTATTAGGATTTGAATTTTTTAATATATAAACTGTATATCAAATGACAATTAATATGCTTCAATTATAAAATTTTTAAACTAATTAGACATAAATGGAAATTTTAGAAAAAATTGTTTAAATAGTTTTAAAAACAATTTCTGTAAATTATAAAATTATTTCAAATTAAAATTCTTAAATAATTTCAGCAGCTTGTGCTTATATTTCATTAAAAAAACTTTAATTATTATTTCCTTGTTTGTAGATAGGCTCAATTTTGAATCAAATAATTTAAATTTTAAATATTTCTTCTGATTATCTTCTTTAATGTAGCTAACAAATACTAAACTTTCTAAATGGTTTTGAATAAATGTAAGAATAAGAAAATTTTTTAAACTTACAAAATTTTATTACAAATAAACACTAAGATATTAATTAATTACTTTGCTATTAATGATTTTTATTATTAAAAGTTACAAATTTATTAAATTAACTAATTTGTCTTATATTAAATAAAATATATAATATTTAAATAAAAATGCCGTGAGCCGGGATCGAACCAGCGACCCTAAGATCTTCAGTCTTATGCTCTCCCAACTGAGCTATCGCGGCTACTTATAAAGAAAAAAAATAAAATGATTATTAATAATCATAAAGTAATAAATTTAAATTGTTATTTTAATTATTTATATTATTTGTATTATATTTATAAAAATTTCATATCTTTATATCAATAATATATAAAGAATATTATTCTTTGAATTTTAATAATGGGGTGTATCTTTTGCTTTAAAAAAAATAATTAATAAAAAATATAAATTGTCGAAAAATATTTTTAAAAAAAATCTAAAATATGTTCATAATATATATAAATTTAGTAATTTTATCAAAAAAAAAGCGATAATAACTGTTATTACTAAAAATAAACATTAATTCCAATTTTATCGGAAATTGAAAAAAGCAGTATAATATAAATGAGAATTTAAAATTAAATTCATAGTTAAAAAACAAATTATTAAAGTATTGCTGTTTAAGAAGATAAATAAAATAACTTTTTAATATATACAAAAATATGAATTATATTATATATTTAGATTAGGAAATTAATTAAAAAATAATTAATATAATCCAATATAAATTTAATAATTCTTTCAATAAAATTTTCCAAAATTACTTAGCGAATAATTTTTAATTTAATATAATTTAAATTAGTTAATTTTTTAATATTCGATAAATTATTAAAATTATTTTGAGAATTATTTTTATAATTTAAAATTATAAAATAATTACAAAAATAAATTAATTAAATTAAACAATCAAAAATTTTTATAATTAATATAATTATAAATAAAAAGTAATTTATTATACTGTCCTCTATTTATTTAATATGTTATAAATCTTATGTAATAAATATATAAATTTATAAAATAATTGTTATTGTTAAAATTAATATCATTTATTAATATAATTTTGGTTTAATGGAACCTTATAATGAATTTGAAATTACAAAAGATACAAGAAGCAAAAGATATGTTACAACAAACTTTAAAAAAACTACTAATGCAAAGATAGAATTAGATATGTATTATAAATTAGAGAAAAAAAAAGAATAATAAAATCAATAAAAAGAAAAACAAATAAAAGAAATAGATTTATCTGATGAAGAAAACGGAAAAAAAATATCAAAATCAAAAATAAAAAAAGAAAAAAATAAAATTGGAAGTAAAATCACTAAAGCAGAAAAATAAAAAATTTATGAAGAAGATTAAAAATAATTTTGAATTATATATTTTTATAATTATACTATTATTGAAAAAAATAAATATTTAATTTATATGAGGTAACTTATTTTTTCTCTCTATGTAACTTTATATATAAATTAAATTTATTTAAATTAAATATTTGATTATTAATTACAAATCATGATAATAATCAAAGCAGTATATTTATATAAATAGTTAATTTCATAAATTTGATTAAAGAATATTTTGAACAGCTTCAAAGGTAAGATTATAGTTTATTTAAATTATTTTATTTTATTCTTTTTAACCTTTTATTATGTTCACGAAACATTTATTTATTTTAAAGGTTTATGATATTAATTATAATAAATTATCATTTGCAATATTATTTATAGCTTTGCCTTAAACATTAATCAAAATATGATTATCAGTTAAATCTAAATAAAAATAATATATTATAGTTAATACTTTTAATAAAGCATGCCTTTTAATTTGGATTACACTTAACAATCAAGTATGTTTTTTAATTTTTAATAAAAAATGGTGAATGATCTTCTGTTTAAGTTTCTAATTTAAAAAAAATAAATTACAATTTTATTAATTATTTACACTGCTATTCTTATAATATTTTTAAAAATAAATGAAATTATAAATAATTTATTAATTTATATTTTTTCTATACATTTATTTTTTAAAAAATAAATATCTATAAATCAAAATTATTTTTCTAATAAAAGATTAATAAATATAATAAAATTCTTTAAAACTCATTATAATTTATTTTTTTATATAACAGGTCTTATTTATATTAATAATTCTGTTCATATAATTCTAAAATTATAAAATTTAACATTAAAAAATAATAATCAATAAATAATTTATTAATAATACAAAATTATTATAATTAAAATAAAAATTTTATATTCTTTTAATATTTAAAATAAAATAAAATCACTATAATTTTTAATTGCTTGTTACTAGATTTTGATTAGGGAAAAACTATTATTATCCTGATTTATATATAGCTGAGTTGCTATTTTACATTCCGTTTTAATAAATGACATTTACTGGAGTCCTAATAATATTTGGTTATTATTATGAAACATAAATTGGATTTTATGACTATATAATAGTTGTTGTTGGTTATTATGCAATAAATTATCTAAATAATAAAAATAAAATGAAAATGAAAATATTTTAATTTTATATTATCTTATATATTTAATACCTTTAAATAGGCTATTATTATACTTATTACTACATTTCTTGATACATCTAAATTTATGGGGGATTGCTTTTTTTCTTAGCGTGATTTTAAGTAAATTGATGAGGTATATCCTTAATATCTTTGAAGCATACACAACATAAGAAAACAAGAGCTAACAATATAAAGAGTAATCCAATAATTATAACTGAAATAACAGTTGATTGACTCTAAACAGGACTTTCTATAATATTTGTGTTTTTTTAACTGATTGTGATTTATTGATTCAATCTATCGAAAACCATGTAAAATTTATTGAAGAAGACTTAACCAAGAACGAATTTGAGATTAGATATGGAGGATTGTTTCTCAATTTTAAGGAGACACTAATTATTCTATACAGAAACATAATCTGAGGGATTAAGAATAAATAACTAATTATTATCTTTAAACTGAAATGAGATAGAGCCAACTTTGTTAATATCACCATTGCAATTGCATACTATCTAATTATTATACTAACAAGAAGGATTATCATTTAAATATTAACTGATAAAACTTTAAGGCATGATCATATTAGGAGTTGAAAGATCAAAATAAATCTAGTAAGTACTTAAAAGCAATTATTGTAAGTTGTTATTATTCCATTAGACTTTATTCATCTACAATTACCAAGCCCCATTATTACTACTAGGAGTGAAAACATAATTCTGTCCTTAAGCTAAATAGGAAATACTAGTTCCTATAGTAAGTATATTTTATTAATCAGACAAGTAAATAGCAAACTTATTGCTCTTGATAAGTTTCTAAGCATAAAGTTAGGAAACAAAACTATTGTCATGATTAGCGAAGGATAAAGAAGCATCAGCATTTAAAAATTATCTATTAGAAGTAGTGGTGGCAAGTAATAATGGGAATCTTTTGACAGTAAGAGTATCTAGCTTGACAGTAGTTAAGGAATTGAAACCAGCAGTGATTGTCATATCGTTAAAGCCTGTTGATTAGGAGATAGTAATAGCAGAGGAGACAGAACAATCAGGTTGAGGACACATGAAAAGAGTCTTTCCATTAATTGGACTAGAACTTTAAGAGTAATCAATAAAGGAGTTTTCACTTTATAGATTGGGTACAAATGAAGCAGAATAATCTCCAGCCAGACTTAGACTACCTGTCATTTGTGACTGTCTAGCATTCAGAAAAATGGTTTGGCTCGGATCTTTAGTATCCAGACATGATCCTCTCTGGATAAAAACTGCTACTACCATTAATGCAATGATCTTGTTCATTCAAGGATATTTTTATATGTTATTTTCGGCTTAGATATTTAAATTTGAATTTATGATAATATATATAATAATAAAGGCCATTCAAACTGGCTTAACTATCTGCCATGAATCTTGATACTTGATGAGTTATACCCTGAAACCTGACTGCATCTGCATGACAATAGTGTCTTATAACTGATCCTAATACCATTGTCCCTCCAACTATTACTATGGTTGTACAAACCTGATGATTCCCTATCCATGCCTTTTTCCTTATTTCCATAGCCCATCATATTCTTGTCCTTCACTTCTGTAGAAATATTTTCCATGTCCATCCATCATATTCTTCACCCAGTTTCCTTTGTAACTATCTCCATTCATAAAATACATTACTCCTTGTCCTTCCCTTAAATCATTTACAAAATGACCTTCGTATCTATCTCCATTTTTATATAATTAAACTCCTTGCCCTTATTTTACATCTTTCTCCATAGAACCTTCATAGATTTCACCATTCATATACTTTAATTATCCTTAACCATGCTTCACATCGTTAATAAAGTTCCCTTCATAGATGCTTACTTGATTGTTATCACACTTATATATATACTTACCTTGTCCATGTTTCAATCCATCTTTAAACATACCATCATAAGTATCTCCATTACTATATAACATATTTCCTCTTAAGTTTGCCTTGTCATTGCTGAAATTCCCTTTAAAGATCTCTCCAGTTTTATAATATATTTCCCCATAACCCTCCTTAATACCCATTCTCCACAATCCTTTATAAATATCTCCGTTTGCATAATGAAACTCTCCCTATCCTAATATGATAATAATAATATTGATAATAATTATAATTTACCTTCCCTCTCACCATCATTCCAATCCCCGATATATTTTTCGCCATTGAGATAAACATAAATTCCATATCCCTACTTCTTATCATCATGCCAAGTGCCATCATAATAATTTCCATTTTGATAAAGGTACTTACCCTTACCTTTTTTAAGTCCTTTACTAAGTTCACCAACATACTTCTCGCCATTTTTGAACAAGTAAATTCCTTTACCTTCAAATCTGTCATATAACCACTCCCCAGCATAAATATCCTAGTTTTTATAATAGTAAACTCCATACCCATTTCTTTACTCATTCTCTAAGTTTCCTACATAAGTAGACCCGTCCATATACTTTTTCTGCTTGATCTTTATTCGAGGCTTATTTTCACTATCATATATGTGTTGTTTCAAAAACTATTTTAAATCTTCATCTTATTATGTTATTGTTTTACTATTCATATAATTTTATAATAAACTATTATAAGATAATGAAATAATCTATTAGAAAATTTTCAAGTTTACCTAAACAACTATTTGAAATTTCTGATTTTTATTTAGTGCTATTTTCTCCTATGTTATTTATTGTGAGTTTATTGTGGTTTTTTATAATCCTCCCTTTGGCAATATGGGAATAGATAATAATGAAAATATGGAGAAAAATATTTGGACGTGGTAAAATGCCAATTAAATTAGACTTCACTAATCAATCTCATATTTTTCATAGTACTATAGCATCAGACTTCAGTTTGAAGGAAAGTAGAGAATTAGATTTAGTAGTATATGGAGCAACAGGATTTACAGGAGAATTAATCTGTAAGTATTTGCGAGACAATTATAGTTCATCATCATCATCATCATCATATTAATTGAAATGGGGAATAGGAGGAAGAAGTAAAAATAAATTAGAAGAATTAAGAGATAAATTGTAATTAGAAGTGGAGGTAATAGTAGCTGAGTGTGATAATAAAGAATAGTTAAATGAGATGTGCAACAAGACAAGAGTAGTGTTAAGCACAGTAGGTCCTTATGCTTTATATGGGACAAGTCTGGTAAATACCTGTGCTGCATACGGCACTGACTACGTTGACATAACTGGCGAGCTTGATTGGGTCCAATATTGTACTCATCAGTTCTCAGCTCTAGCTATTTAGACTAATGCTAGGATTGTCAATTCCTGTGGTCATGACAGTATACCTTATGATCTCATTGCCTATATGCTTGCAGATAAACTCAAAACAGTCAACAGGGAAGATCTTTAATCTCTTTAAATCTTTGTAGAAGCCAAAGGTAAATTCATCATTACCTTATCATCATTTTTTAATATAATCATTTATCATATCATCACATTATCTTATAATCATTTAACAAAATATCATATTATCATGTAATCATTTTACATAATATCATATTATCGTGTAATCATATCTTTATATTATAATTATAGGTGGATTCAGTGGAGGAACTCTAGCTTCAATGCTAGCTATGTTAGAGAGATAAAAGTATGAGCTGGCAAAGGTTTCTCTTGAGAAATATAATACATTACCTGGTAATGAAAAACCTTATGATGTTAAATCGGAGTTTCAAGGGCATTACTTTATCAATTATTGTTCTAGTTATAAATAGTTTGTGATGTTTAGTGTTATGGCAAGTATAAATTTTTCAGTAATTTAAAGATCTAACTCTATGCTGGGTTACTCTGTTCAATCTCCAAAGTCTACTCTATTTTATAGAGAATCTATGGTACCAGGAGGACTTATGATGAATCTATACACCTACTCTTTATTAGTATTCACCTTTACCCTTCTTTTACTCACTCCCGCTAGATACTTACTCACCAAATTTCTACTTCCAAAGCCTGGTATTTACCATATTTTTTATTATTAATTTATATTCATTGCGTAATAATATTTAAAATAATAGGACAAGGACCAAGTGAAAAGATATTAAATGAAGGCTTTATGAATATTATAGGAAGAGCTTTAGGTAATAAAGGTACTTATGCAAATTGTAGTTTCAATATCAGAAATGAAGATCCAGGATACAAAGGGACAGGAAGAATGTTAGCAGAGAGTGCTCTTTGTTTTATATTGAATAAGAGTTAAATAACAGCAAAAGGAGGATTCCATACTCCTGCCTCGGCATTCGGAAAAGTATTAATGAACAGACTTTAGTAGACAGGCACTAATTTCAGCTACTTCTCAACTAATAGTTATAACGTTGTTAATAATAAAAAGGACTGATTTTAAATATATTTATTATTTATCATGGTAAAATATTATTATTAGTGCAATTGGGATTTTCACAATTAGAACATTATTATTGATGATTATTTATGAAAGTTTTGATAAGGATTTAAGTATCAATAAATCTATGAATGGTGTCAATTGAGCCGAGAGTTATAATGAAGAAATGATGAAAGATTTTCTTATCGAAGATACTTTAGTAAGTGTTGGATTGAATGGAATAAGAAGTAGCAAGACAGCCTCCTGCAGAATTAGTACTTCCAGTCTTGATTCCATTAACAAGACAGTTTTCAACAAGTAATTTATTGGTATTTGTCCATAATTATTATCTACTCAGCTAATCATTCTAGTCGTTAATGATTTTAGTGAAAAACTATTGACTATTTACAACTTGTCGGAAAAGTTCATCTTCCATTGCCACTCTGCATAGCTTTGCTTAATCAAATGCAGTTGACACATTGTAAATGTTTGGTAAACCATGCACATTCGCATAATGAGTATCCTCCATCCCAATTATACTACACTCTTTGTTCATTTCCTCAATGAATATATTCACCATACTTTCCTTTAAATTTTTACTCTCAGCATCTATTATTTCCTTTACCATTCTCTGCTAACTTTCTCCATTCTAACTAACCAAAAGTCCAAATGACTCTCCTAAGCAATAAGCACTATCATTACCACTGGGCAGCATTAGTCCATAAAATAGTTCAAGGCAAGTCATTATGTCTCCTCCTTTCAATTAAGCACTTGTCCCTTCTACCATTAATATTTTATTTCATTTATTTTTATCATAACATATCCATAATCTTTATCATTATATTCCAATAATCTTTATCATTATATATCCGTTATTATTATAAAATTTTTATCATTTATATCTGATATCATTATTTTTATTATTATATGTTCATTTTAAATATTATAAATTACTTTGGTTTGCAGCTTTTTCTGATACTCAGATATAGATATCATTTGGTCTCCTCTTTAATTGTTTTTATAAAATTTAAAGACACACCCACATTGTCATTATTTTAGTCAGACTTGCTATTTCTAACTACTTATTATGTTTCTTAGCACTCACTATCTAATTATTCATGCTGTTTATTATTATGTAACTCTTGCAACTAACTTTTAAGTTTACTTAATTTACAATATTTTATTATTAACTTTAAGGTTTATTAATTATTCTTTTAGAATTCAATTTAAATTTGCAATCTAAACTTATATTCTAATCCATTTTTCTATTTTCTTTATATATTTTTTAACTATTCTATCTACTTATTTTTTATTTTTCTTCTTATTTAATTATTTATTGGTCTTCATTTTCATCTATTATTTTGCCAAATTTCGATAAATTATTATCCTTTTTTGAAAAATATTTTTCTCTTAAATTAAGCTTAGGAGGCTTTTCCTTTAAATTATAATTAACACTTTAATTATCTATTTTTTATTTAAAATTTGAATTTTATTATAATTCTTATAAATTATTATTGAATGATTAATTATTATTACTATTATTATTAATAATATTTTTAATATTATTATGATGATTTTGATTGCTATTGGAAGTAATATTATTATTTATTTAATTGTTTTAGTTTTCTTATTAATTTTTTTGAACATTATCTGAAATTTGAGCCAATTAGTATTTATTTTATAATTTAAGAATATTTTTTTTGTTCCTTTAAATAATTGAGTCATTACGTTGACATTTAAATATGTATCTATTAATACTTTAATCTTATTTTTTCTGCTCTTACTCATATTCATCTAACATTTACATTAATTTATTATAATTGTTCTCTATTTCTAATGAATTATTTGATAATTTACCGATATCTTCAATAAACAAGTTGTTTCTTTTGTATTAGTTTTTTTAGCTATCTAAATCTCTATCCAAAAGATACTTGCGACTTTCAAATCTTTTTTCCATTATTATTATTCAATTTATAATTCACTTTTCTTTATATATTTTATTAATTTATTATTTATATTTTATATGATATTTATAATATCTAATAATGAAACAATTCTCTTTTTTAGTTTTATAAAAAAATGAAGCTTTTACAATAATTGGGTATTTGGTTATTGCATTTGAAATATTCATTATATTTTTTGCAACTTATGTAAGCTTTATTTACCAAATATAGTCTTTTATTTCAAAATTTAGCAACCAAAATTAATTAATTAAGATATGTGATATTTTATTGAATTTAATTTTTAGTTCTGCTGCAGTTTTATGTTTAAGATCTTTGTATTTAGCTCATACAATCTCTTCTTTTGTGATAGAAGATAAATAGTTACTAAAAGAAATGATAGAATATTAATAAAAATAGAAAAAAAATAGTGAAATTTAGAGAGACTAGAACATTGAAAGTAGATGGTGTAAGAATTGTGAAATCTATAAAATAAATGATATTCATCATTGTTCATACTGCAATCGATGTATTGATGGCTTGGATCATCATTGTCATTTCCTAAATAACTGTGTAGGGAATAATAATTATAAGTATTTCATGTCTTATTTATTCAATTGTGGATTTTATCTCTCACTAATATTAGTTATTAATTTATAAGACTATATTAATTTAATCAAATTTAGATTTTATGAATTTAGAACTCCTGTTTACTATTTATTGCTTCTACTTATAATTAATTTTTTGATATTGTTATTCTGTATTTCTTTATTCATTTATCATATTTTTTTAATTCTCAATAACATTACCACTTTGTAAAATAAAAAAAATTAGTGCTCTACTAATAATTGTAATTTAAATCAAAATATTTGTTCTAATAGTAATTAGAATTCAAAATAGGAAAACGATCATTATTATACGACTTATTAATTATTTGTTTCAATTTTTAGTTTAAAAAAAATTAATTAAATTAAACGATAATTTTATTAAAACTATTAAATTAAGATGAAAACAAATTCATATTTAGAGTTATTATATCCTGAGTGATTTTATTTATATTTATATTAATTTGTAACTATTTTTTATTAAATAATGTATAAAAATAAAATAATATTTAATATTTTTATATAATTATGAAAAAATAAATTTTTTTATTTTTGTATATATTATTTAAGAAACAAATTATTTTGAAAATTATATAAAAATATTCTAATATAATAAATTAGATTAATTTAAATATATAAATAGTTATCATTTTTTAGAAGCACTAATAATAATAGGTACAATAATATATAATAAAATAGATAAAACAACAATAACTGAAATGATTTTCATTTTCATATTTCTCCAATACATAATACTAGCCAAATCTTTGCTCTGTTTATGAAATTGATTAGCATTTTAATTTAATTTATCTGCTTTTTATTCAATATCCTAAAATATGATTATTAAATTTACCTCTAAATTTGCAGAGTTATCATAAATTTTTTTTAAATTTTTTTCTACAAGAATTTTTGTATCATCTACTACATTCATAGCCTAATTAATTTTGCTCATCTTTTCAGGACTTTCATACTTATTAATTAGATTTTTAATAAAAGGATTACAGAAATTGGATAACTTTTTTTAATCTTCAGTTTGAATGCTTGTAAACTTTTTAAGTTCCAAAATTAATTCCTAAAGAATATTAGAGAATAACTTACATAAATCATTTAATAAGCAAACCTTTCAGGATAATCATTATTGGTCAATACTCCATAAACTATTTATTGTTCATCAGCAGTGAAAAACCAAGTACCTTTAGAAGAGTTTATTTTTTCACGCTCATGAGCTGCTATATTTCTATTCTCTATTCTGTTAATTATCAATTTATATTGCTATTTAAATAAAAATTAAAATTAATTTTTAGTACATTATCATCTGTTTCATAAGATAAAAGTTTTTTTTTTTCAGTAATGAAAACGACAAGAATATCCTTAATGTTTTTTTCCATAATTAAAAATAGAGTTAATAATTTATATCTAGATGATGATAATAATAAAATTAAAATATAAATAATATCTAAAGGATGTAGAGAGACATATACAAATTAATAAAATTTAGAGAGGAACAGAGCTTGATAATAAAAGAAAGAGAAGGAATGGAGGTGAAGCTTGACAAATTTGATATTTAACAGGAAGAAGAAAACATAAAGAAAATTGAGAAGGAGGGGAAAAACATAAAGTATTTGGAAATGTATGGTAACAGCTACGGAACAGAGTATATGTCTGAATTTTCTCTGTACTTGTCTAGATGTGAGGAGATTTCTCATGTCAACCTTAACAACATTTTCAAGTCAAGACTGAACGTGGAGATTCCTAAAACATTAATCCATCTCTTCATCTGTTTTGATCCTATTAAACTTCAATTCATTGATCTCTCCCATAATGCAATTGCTCCTAATGGTTGTCAGTCCCTTTCTTATTTCTTCTCTTAAGCTGTTAACTGCAAAGTCCTATTAATGATAAATTGTGGAATCGGATATCAAGGAGCTTAGATCATGGAAAATGCTTTAATATAAGGGGGAAAGTAGTTGCAAATCCTGGCACTTGCTAGGAATAGGATGGAAGATTTAGGAGCTGAAGCAATTGCTAATGCAGTTAAAGAATGCAAGGAGTTAAAGGAACTTCATATTTTTTAAAATACTATAAAATAATCCATGTTTAATATTTTCTAAGCCTTGCACTATTGTTAGAATATTAATGTTATAGATGTTAATGATAATCATATTGATTTAAAAACTGCGTAGGAGCTAGCTAGTTTGATTAAAAAATCATCTGATCTTAGAGCCTTAAATGTTAATGACTGTAATATGAATGAAAAGTGCAATGAATTAATTTTGGAAGCTTTTGATTCATTGGGAGATCAACTTAAATTGTAAAAATTAGGCTATAAGTATAATGAGTTATATGGAGATCAACCTCAAAGATTACTTAATATTTTGATAAGAAATAAAGATAATTTATAAAGGATAGATATTTAAGGCAATGATTTTGATAATGAGACAGAAGAGTATTATTTGAATGTTTTAAAGAAAAATCAAATTTAGAGATTGGTTTTAAGCAAGTTCAATAGTGATGATGAAGATGCAAATTACGACAATTCATTCGAAGCTAAAAAGTAATAGGTAAAGTACGATGATTTATTGTGTTTTTGATTTGAATAATTATAATAATTTATTTTATTATTTATTTTTATAAATAATTTATTTCAGTAATTTTCATTTTTTTAGCTATTTAAAATTTATCTTTATTAGTCAATATTTAATTGAGATTTATTTTAATCTACCAAACTTAGATTAGTCTTATCTATTATATAACTTTCTTCTTCTTCTATATTAAAAATGTTTTTTTTATTCACTTTAAAATTATTAAAGTCTAGAATATCAGATTACTTCTTTTTTTTCTAGTATATTTATTAATTATTTTCTCTCTGTTTTATTTACAAATCTTTACTTTCATCAAAATTATTAAATTCATTTGAATTTATATTTTTCATATGTTATGAAAATTTTTCTTTATGATTATCTATTTAATTATCTTTTATTATTTAAGAGTATTTTTTTTTTAATCTTATGTATCTCAGTAAAATTAAAAAAATTAAAGCAATAATGAAGATTAATAATGTCACTAGTATTAAATGATCAATTTATTACATATTATATATAATTAATAATATTTAATTTAAATATTGAATTTATTAAAGATTAAAGAAAAAATTATTATTTTTAATTTATTTATTAATGAAGCTAAAATAATATTATTAAATTATTAAAATAATTTTTAATTTTAATTAATTGTTAATAATTAAATACTTTTTAGATTAAAAATTTTACAAAGTATAGCTGTATATTTGAAAAAATAAAAATATTAAGAAATAATTTTTTCTTAAATAAGAATTTACTTCTGTTTGTGATGAGATTTGTTTTATTATGAACAATTAATACTAATGATCAATTTTTATTTGATATTTATATTTAAATATACTAATTAATCTTATTTATTTTAAATTTATATAATTAATAAATAATTTAAAATTTTATTTTGATATATATAATTTATAAAAAAATTTAAGAATGACAATACAAAATATTATGCTCTAATAAAATTTTAATTATAAGAAATAAAAAATAAAAAGAATAAATTCATTTATAAAAATATAAAAGGAATATTAAATAACTTTATAACCCAATAAATAATTTATAAAAAATAATAAATGTATTACAAATATATAAAAATATAATAATTTTGAAAATTTCTTAAAATTTTA
>Ga0315908_10000796_pt1 | contig 24544 bp, 26 predicted proteins | sample LakEriMetagenome_12_FD_203520 | JGI IMG/M metagenome (GOLD analysis project Ga0315908, IMG submission 203520) | Freshwater fungal communities from buoy surface, Lake Erie, Ohio, United States - Buoy 4 MA124 | ecosystem: Environmental > Aquatic > Freshwater > Lake > Lake biofilm | place: USA...
CGCTCACCAAGATCAATCAGAGCTTTAGCAACGCGGCCTGGGACATCTGAAAAGACAAGATCGCCAACAGCTTCATTGGTACGGCGCAAACGCTGTGCCAAACGAGCTAGTAACTGCAAGGAAACTTTTGGATGATCGGCAAGCCACGGAAGAAGTTTTTGTTGTCCAAGACTTAACAACTTGGCATCGGTGACCGCTGTTGCAGTTGAGGTGCGTGGGCCTGGATCAAAGAGGCTAAGTTCACCAAACATCTCACCTGGCCCAAGGATTGAAAGAAGATTTTCGCGTCCATCACCGCTAGTTGTTCCAAGCTTTAGCTTGCCATCAAGGATCACATACAGATGGTCACCCTCATCGCCTTCGGCAAACAAGACAGATCCCTTAGAAATCTTGACTGAATCCATACTGGCGCGCAAAGAGGCCGCGGCCGGATCATCAAGGGCGGTAAAAAGGGGGGCTTTACGAACGATATCTTCTTCGGGGCTCACGAGGAGTACTTTACTACCCATGGCCGTCGATAGCGAAACGCGCAAAGAGGCAAGGGCGATATACCGCCTTCTTAGTAAGACCTACCCAAATGTTTACTGTGAATTAGATTTTACAAATCCATTAGAGCTACTAATTGCCACTGTTCTGGCTGCCCAATGCACTGATAAGAGAGTCAACACTGTTACTCCAGCCTTGTTTAAGAAGTATAAGAATCCAAAGGCGTATGCAAAGGCAGATATTCACGAAATTGAAGATTTGATTCATTCGACAGGTTTTTATCGCGCAAAAGCTCGCAATATAAAGGGGCTCAACATAAAAATACTCGAAGATTTTGGGGGAGAAGTTCCACAAACTTTAGAAGAGCTAGTTACATTGCCGGGCGTAGGTCGTAAAACTGCAAATGTCGTATTGGGACATGCTTTTGATACGCCAGGTATAACCGTTGATACTCATTTTGGACGATTGTCCCGCCGCTTTGGTTGGACAAAAGAAACCGATCCTGTGAAAGTTGAAATGGTTGTGCAGCAATTGATTCCACAAGCAGAGTGGACAAATCTTTCACAGCGAATGGTTTGGCATGGACGACGAATCTGTCATTCTCGTAAACCTGCTTGCGGTGCATGCCCTCTGACAAAAATATGCCCAAGTGTTGGCATTGGCGAAATGAATAAAGAGAAGGCTTCGCTCTTGCTAAAAACCGATAAGGACTTTAGATGAAAAAAGCTTTAGTCCTACTTTCTGTTCTATTGCTAACATCTTGTTCAGTATCCACATCACATGTCAAAGGTGAAGTCGTATCGTGCGAATCGATTAGCCAAGACAGTTCATTTATTGGTGGCATCGAACTAGAGTGTTTAGACGGCACAAGTGGGGCGCAACTGGGCGCACTTCAAGGACCAATGGTTATAAATGTGTGGGGTTCTTGGTGTGGTCCTTGCAAAGAAGAGATTCCAATTTTTAGAGCCTTTTATGAAAAGGCGAAAAGCTCTGTTCAGTTAATTGGTGTCGATGTTGAAGAGGCCAACATAAAAGATGGTCTCGACTTTGTTGAACACAACGGGATTACCTGGCCAAATCTTTATGATCCAGATGGCAGATCCCGAAAGTACTTTGGCATGGGCGTTCCGGTGACCTGGTTTATTGCAGCAGATGGTTCAGTTGCCGGCAAGAAGATCGGCGTGGTTACAGATGTAGAAGAACTCATTACCCTTACAAATAAGTACTTGGGCGTGCAGCTCTAGTCTTCATCCTTTGATGTGTTTAAACCTTCGGAAATCAAGCGCATCACATTTGGGTCAGCAAGTGTTGTTGCATCTCCAACTTTGCGGTTTTCAGCCACATCTTTCAGCAATCTGCGCATGATCTTGCCACTTCGGGTCTTGGGTAGCTCTGCAACAACCAAGATCTGGCGTGGTTTTGCAATTGCGCCAATTTGTTTTGCAACGTGATTGCGAAGATCAGTTACAAGAGCTTCACCTTTTGCATGCTCTATTCCGCCACGCAAAATAACGAAGGCAACGATTCCTTGTCCTGTCATTTCATCTTGTGCGCCGACAACTGCAGCTTCGGCAACTGATTCATGCGAAACCAAAGCTGATTCGACTTCAGTGGTAGAAATTCGGTGTCCTGAAACATTCATAACATCGTCAACTCGTCCAAGCAGCCAGATTGCACCATCTTTATCTAACTTGGCACCATCTCCAGCAAAGTAAATCCCATCAAAGCGAGACCAATAGGTTTCTCTGTAACGTGCATCTTCGCCCCAGATTCCGCGCAACATTCCGGGCCACGGTTTGTCCAGAATTAAATAGCCACCATGTCCTTTTTCAACCGGGCGTGCGTTGTCATCAACCACAACTGCGCTGATTCCCGGAATCGCAGTCATTGCAGAACCTGGCTTAGCGGCAGTTACTCCAGGCAATGGCGAAATCATGATTCCACCGGTTTCTGTTTGCCACCAGGTATCAACAATTGGGCATCTGTTTCCACCAATTACATTGCGATACCACATCCATGCTTCAGGATTAATTGGTTCACCAACTGATCCCAACAAACGCAATGAAGTTAAGTTGAACTTATTGGGAAACTCATCTCCCCATTTCATCCACGTGCGAATCAAAGTTGGCGCTGTATACAAGATAGTCACGCCGTACTTTTCAATTAACTCAAAGATGCGCCCCTTGTGTGGCGTATCAGGTGTGCCTTCGTACATAACCTGTGTTGCACCATTAATAAGCGGTCCATAAACAATGTAGCTATGGCCCGTAATCCAGCCAACATCTGCAGTGCACCAATAAACATCAGATTCTGGCTTGATATCAAAGACGACTCGGTGGGTGTAGGCGGCCTGGGTTAAGTAGCCACCTGTTGTGTGAAAGATGCCCTTTGGCTTTGCCGTAGTTCCAGATGTGTACAAAATAAATAGAGGGTGTTCAGAATCAAAGTACTCCGCTTCATGATCTGGTGATTGGCGCCCAACAATCTCGTGCCACCACACATCAGTTGCGGCGTTCCACGCTGTTTCTTGCTTAGTACGTTGAACAACCAAAACCTTTTGAACGTTGTGTGATCCCTTTAGCGCCTCATCAACTGCGGGCTTAAGAGCAAATGCACTACCTTTTCTAAACCCACCATCTGCAGTAATTACCAACTTGGCATCGGCATCTTGAATGCGTGACAACAAAGCATCTGCTGAAAATCCACCAAATACAACTGAATGCGGCGCACCGATTCTGGCACAAGCCAACATCGCAATTGCAGCTTCTGGAATCATTGGCATGTAAATTGCAACTCGGTCACCTGCCGTTACGCCAAGTTCAATTAATGCATTTGCAGTTTTCTTAACTTCAATAAGTAGCTGTGCATAAGTGATTGTCTGTGTATCACCAGGCTCACCTTCGAAATGAAATGCAACGCGATCTCCGCGACCTTCTTGAACATGTCGATCTAGGGCATTAACAGATGCATTTAATTTTCCTCCGATAAACCATTTGGCATACGGTGATTCCCATTCCAGTGTCTTACTCCAGGGTGTCTGCCACGAAAGATTTTTTGCCTGCACATCCCAAAACGCTAAGCGATCTTTTTCTGCCTCGCCATAAATTTCTGACTTTGCATTTGCTTGTTCTGCAAATACAGCTGATGGAGGAAACTCTCGTTCCTCGTTGAGCAGGTTTTCTAAGGACTCGCGATCTTGGCTCATAGCGCTAGAGGTTACCTGTTCATGATTGTTATCAACAGTCACAGAGGTGGTGGAGATAGGAGATTTCAATTGGGCGCACGATGTGCCAAAGAGAGGAGAAAGAATGCTTATATCCTTCATATTGATGCTCATAAAACTTCTAAGTAGCCCCGTCTTGGTGGCGGCGCTGGCCAAGTTCCTAGCAAATGCCCTGAAGACGCTGGGCTAAAACAGGGAAAAGACCCTTCGCAAACCCCTTGCGGAGGGTCTTTTTGTGCCATGTCGGGGAAGGTGAGAGGATTGGCCGTAAGCCTCTAGACGACTCGATGAAGCGCTCAGTCTAAAGTTTTACAACGAGCACCTAGGAGTCCAAATGCCAATAGCAACCCCCGAAATTTATGCCGACATGTTGGATCGCGCTAAAAAGGGCGCTTTCGCTTACCCGGCAATTAATGTTTCCTCATCTCAGACCATCACAGCTGCTATTCGTGGTTTTGCCGAAGCAGAGTCAGATGGAATCATTCAATTTTCTTGGGGCGGTGCCGAATACGCATCAGGTTCAACAGTAAAGAACATGGTTGATGGCGCAGTTGCGCTGGCAGAGTACGCACACATTGTTGCAAAGAACTACAACGTAAACATTGGTATTCACACCGATCACTGCCCAGCAGAAAAGCTAGATGGCTTCATGCGTCCGCTACTTGCATTTGGTGCAGACCGCATTAAATCAGGCAAAGCGCCACTATTTAATTCACACATGTGGGATGGCTCAGCTGTCGACATGGTTGAAAACATGAAGGTTGCTAAGGAAATGTTAGCGATGTCTGTTGCCGCAAAAACAATTCTTGAAATTGAAATCGGCGTTGTTGGTGGAGAAGAAGATGGCATCGAGGCAAAGCATGATGCAAAGTTGTACTCAACACCTGAAGATGCATTAATGACAATTGAAACACTCGGCACAGATGTAAATGCTCGTTACATGGTCGCTGCAACATTTGGAAATGTTCATGGTGTTTACAAGCCAGGAAACGTTGTCTTACAGCCAAAGATTCTTGCAACATTACAAGAAGCAGTCTCTGCAAAGTTAGGTCTACCTGCCGGAAGTAAGCCAATGGACTTAGTGTTCCACGGTGGTTCTGGCTCATTGCTTTCAGAGATTCGCGAATCACTTGATTACGGCGTGATTAAGATGAACATCGATACAGATACCCAGTACGCCTTTACACGTCCTGTAGTTGAGCACATGTTTAAAAACTATGACGGAGTACTAAAAATTGATGGTGAAGTTGGAAACAAGAAGGCATACGATCCACGCGCATGGGGCAAGGCCGCCGAAGCAGGAATGGCAGCTCGTGTTGCAAAGGGATGTGAAGATCTACGTTCAACAGGTACTTCATCTCTTAAGTAATTAACAACTATTCTGAAAGGCTGTACTCATGCCAGCATTGGTATTACTCGGAGCTCAGTGGGGCGACGAAGGCAAGGGTAAAGCTACAGACTTGTTAGGCGATCGCGTTGATTATGTAGTTCGTTATCAAGGTGGCAATAACGCAGGACACACAGTTGTTATCGGAGATCAAAAGTACGCGCTGCACCTGTTGCCATCTGGAATTTTATCTCCCAATGTAATTCCAGTAATTGGAAATGGTGTTGTTATTGATCCAAGTGTCCTGCTGGAAGAAATTCGTGGCTTAAATGAACGAGGAATCGATACAAGCAAACTTCTAATTTCTACCAATGCACATTTGATTACGCCTTATCACCGCACCATCGACAAGGTTTCTGAACGCTTTTTAGGTAAGTCCAAGATCGGAACAACAGGTCGCGGAATCGGACCGGCCTATGCCGACAAGATCAATCGCATCGGTATTCGTGTTCAAGATTTATTTGATCCATCAATCCTTCGTCAAAAACTTGAAGGCGCACTGCGCGATAAGAACCAGATTTTGATTAAAGTTTTCAATCGCAAAGGTATTGAGGTTGATGAGGTTCTTGCAGAATATTTAGCCTATGCAGAAATTTTGCGTCCATATGTTGCAGATACAGTTCTAATTCTAGATGAAGCACTCAAGGCTGGAAAGCGTGTATTGCTAGAAGGTTCACAAGGCACTTTGCTAGATGTTGATCATGGAACATATCCGTTTGTGACATCTAGCAATCCAACTGCAGGTGGGGCTTGCACAGGTTCGGGAATTGGACCTACAAAGATTGATTCCGTGATTGGCATTGTTAAGGCTTACACAACGCGCGTTGGTAGCGGGCCTTTTCCTACTGAGTTATTTGATGAAGATGGTGAAGCACTGCGTCGAATTGGTGGAGAAATCGGTGTTACCACTGGCCGTGCGCGCCGTTGCGGATGGTTTGACGCTCCGATTGCACGTTATGCAGTGCGCGTAAATGGCTTAACAGACTTCTTCTTAACAAAGCTAGATGTGTTAACTGGTTGGGAAAAGATTCCTGTATGTGTGGCCTATGAAATTGATGGCAAGCGCGTAGAAGAGCTGCCAGCTTCGCAAACTGATTTCCACCATGCAAAGCCGATTTACGAGTATTTGCCTGGTTGGACTGAGGATATTTCAGGTGCTCGCAAACTTTCTGATCTTCCTAAGAACGCTCAAGATTATGTAGCTTTCCTTGAAAAAATTTCAGGTGCGCCGATGAGTGCCATCGGTGTTGGCCCAGGGCGCGATCAAACAATTGTTGTAAAGGATTTCATCTGACATGAGCCTGCTTGCCAGTCGTTATGCATCAGCTGCGATGTGTGAAATTTTCGCACCCGAAGCCAAGATCATCGCTGAGCGCAAGTTATGGATTGCAGTTATGCGCGCTCAATCATCATTGGGCCACGTTATTGCAGATGATGTAATTACAGATTACGAAAGTGTAATTACACAAGTAAATCTTCCAGCAATAGATGCTCGTGAAAAATTGACCCGTCATGATGTAAAGGCGCGTATTGAAGAGTTCAACGCACTTGCAGGACATGAGGCTATCCATGCAGGTATGACCAGCCGAGATCTGACAGAAAACATTGAAGCTCTACAGATTAAAAACGGCTTAGAAATTGTTCATGACAAGGTGGTCGCGCTATTAGCTCGTTTGGGCGAATCGGCGTCCAAATATGCAGATCAACCAATTGCAGGACGCTCGCACAATGTTCCAGCGCAAATTACAACTTTAGGAAAACGTTTTGCATCAGCTGCCGAAGAGTTGTTGTTTGCATACGAGCGATTAACGGCGTTGCAGGCTCATTATCCAATGCGTGGAATCAAGGGCCCAGTCGGTACTGCACAAGATTCGATTGATCTTTTAGGAACAACAGATGCTCACTTTAAGTTAGAAAGTGCAATTGCTAAGGAGCTTGGCTTCGTCCATGTGCTGGATTCAACCGGTCAAATTTATCCACGATCTTTTGATTTTGACGTAGTAACAGCGCTAGTTCAGATTGCTTCGGCACCATCATCGCTTGCGACATCAATTCGCTTAATGGCTGGGGCTGAATTAGTCAGTGAAGGGTTTAAGGCTGGGCAAGTGGGTAGCAGCGCAATGCCACACAAGATGAACACCCGATCATGTGAGCGTGTAAATGGTCTTGCGGTCATCTTGCGCGGTTATGCATCTATGGTCAGTGAACTAGCTGGTGATCAGTGGAATGAAGGCGACGTTTCCTGCAGCGTTGTTAGACGTGTTGCGCTACCTGATGCTTTTTATGCAATAGATGGATTGTTAGAAACAATGTTGACTGTGCTCAATGAGTTTGGTGCATACCCTGCTGTAATCAGGGCCGAATTAGAACGTTACTTACCATTTTTAGCTACAACAAAAATTTTAATGGCTGCTGTCAAGGCTGGCGTTGGACGCGAAGTTGCACATGAAATTATTAAAGAACATTCAGTAAAAGCAGCAATTGCGATGCGTGAAGGAAAAGAAAACACACTACTTGCTGATTTAGCTGCAGATGATCGTTTACCACTTAATCGCCCAATGCTAGATGGGCTGATTAGTGATCCCATTGAATTTTCCGGTGATGCTCGTGAGCAAGTAGCAAGAGTTGTTACTCGTATTGGTGTTGTCACTTCGGCCCATCTTGCTGCAGCCAAGTACACACCAGCATCTATTCGGTAATTAATAGTGCGTGATCCACAGATTCTGGAGCAGGTAAAGCAATCACTTGCTCTCTTGGCAGCCAAAGCACCGGGTCGTGCAATCGAAGTTCGCGTTCCACCGTATGCAGCAATTCAGTGCGGCGAAGGTCCAACACATACTCGTGGCACACCACCCAACACCATCGAAATGGATGCCCACACCTGGCTAGCTCTTGCTTCTGGAAATTTAAGTTGGGGCGACGCTGTTAGTAGCGGGGTAGTGGCAGCCTCTGGTTCTCGCGCTGATTTAGCCCAATATTTACCCTTAGAACCTTCCGGTTGAAAGGGACCTGCCAAGGGCGATAACCTACGCTCCTGACGCACAGCAATTAGTGAAGGAGGTCGCCCATGGGTCGCGGCCGCGCAAAAGCAAAGCAAACCAAAGTTGCACGTGATTTGAAATATAACGCGCAAGATATGGATCTTGATCGTCTTGCCAAAGAACTTCACGGCGAGGTCGATACCACTTCACGCAAGGATGATGACGATCCTTTTGCTGAAGGCAATTACATTCCACGTGCGTGAGAGCTACACCATACGTAGCATCACTTCGTGTCTACGAACCACTCACTGCATTTGATCCAGCCGATCGTTTACGGTGGCAAAATTTAGAGAGTGATCCAACGAGTTTTAATCGCGAAGAAGAGTTAGCACTACACCGCGTTGTTCAACCCGAACCTCCTGCCGGCCGTCCAGATGGTGTGCACATTTTGGATCGAGATGGGATTCGTTACATATCTCCATGGGCAACAGCTACTAGATGTTGGGCGGCGCTAGATTCCTTTAAGGAATCTTTGCCCAGTACAGTCGTTCCTTTTTTTGTTTCATCGGTAATGGAAGAAGTAATTACCGCTGGCGTTGATTTGTTGGAAGATAAAGTCCCGCACATTTTAAATGAGACCTGGATTATTCCGCCTCGCTGGTTTATTTTGTTCTCACCTGACGAGCGAACTCGTGGAGAGAATGAACATGGCAAGTTCTGTCTTTCACACACAAGCATTGCAAATGCAAAACAGCGATGCGATAGCGCGCACGACTCGGTTCTGAGCGCATTTGGCGATGGACCAGTAGAGCAAGAACTCGAAAATCTTTTGGCGTGGCTTGAAATGTTCCATCCAGAATCCTTGGTCGAACTAGATTACGGTGGCTTGGCAAACTACATGGAAAAAGCGCTCCGTGATTCTGGCGAAGATGGTTTAGCCGCTGATGAATCAATTGAAGATGTGACTAGCTCGGTTGCCGGTCTTGCATCTGCCGATGGAATGGCTGCAGGTATTGGATATCAGCGTTTAATGTCCCGTTGGCGCTTAGTTCAGGCCTTCGAACAGTCTTCTTAGGTATTGCTTCACACTAGAAAAATCGCAATACTTCACCTCAATACAGCCCAAAATGGACAGACAACAGTTGAGGAGTCACTATGAGCAACCGCATCCCAGATGCCGAAGTTCTTCTGACCCCCAAAGAGGTGGCTCAACGGTTCCATGTAAATCCAAAGACCGTTACCCGCTGGGCAAAAGCTGGAAAGCTGACACCAATTCGCACATTAGGTGGACATCGTCGCTATCGCGAATCTGAAGTTCTTGAACGTTTGCGTGAATATAAAGAGTCAAGTTCGTAGCAAGTAAGGCGGTAGACTTAACTCATGGCCGATAAAAATGATGACATGAAGGCAAGAATGCTTGCTGCCCTTGAAGCTAAGAAAAATAAGCCAGGTGCACCAGGTACTCAAAACCATTCTGACTCAGGATCAAAGATCCGCGGCGGACAACGCAGTGGCGGAGCCCCTCAGGTCCAGCGCAAGGCCGGACCTTCGGGTTCAGGTTCTGCTGGTTAAACCAGACCGCGACGCTTTAGCAGCGGTTCAATTTTTGAATCGCGACCACGGAAATTGCGGAACATCTGCATTGAATCAATCGATCCCCCGCGACCAAGAAGTGTGTTCTTGAAATGCTCGCCATTTTCACGTTTTAATCCGCCGTTTTCTTTGAACCAATCAACGGTGTCAGCATCTAATACTTCAGACCAGATGTAACCGTAATACCCTGAAGAATATCCACCAGCAAAGATATGACTGAAGTATGTTGAACGGTAACGGGTAGGAACTGGCGCAAAATCTAAACCATAATCCTTGATCGCTTGTGCTTCAAAAGCTTCTACATCAGTAACTTTTGCTGCCTCTTCAGCATTTAGTTGGTGCCAAGCAAGATCCAAAATTGTCGCTGCGAGATAACTTGTTGTTGCATGTCCCTCGTTAAAGGTACGGGCAGCATTTAAGTTATCAATCCATTCTTGTGGCAACTTCTCGCCTGTCTCAAAGTGACGTGCATAATTTTCAACAACCTCTGGCCACAAGATCCACATCTCATTTACCTGTGATGGGAACTCAACGAAGTCACGCTGAACTGAAGTGCCTGATACACGTGGGTATTTCACCTGTGAGAGCAGGCCATGAATGGCATGACCAAATTCGTGGAACAAGGTCACGATTTCATCGTAAGTAAGAAGTGTTGGCTTACCTGCTGGCGGCTTTGGAATATTGAGGTTATTGACCACAACAGGCAGCTGATTAAACAAGAAGTTTTGATCAACCAAGTTGTTCATCCACGCACCGCCACGCTTTGAATCACGGGTGTAGAAATCTCCGATGAATAAACCAACCTTTGTGCCATCTTCGTTGTTAACTTCAAAGGCACGAGCCTCTGGATGATAAGTAACTAGATCAGGACGCTCCTTAAAGGTGATACCAAACAGCTTGTTGGCTGCAAAGAAAACACCGTCATGTAATACACGCTCTAGCTCAAAGTAAGGACGCATCTTTGTTGTATCGATGTTGTACTTTTCCAGGCGAACTTGCTCGGTGTAAAAACCCCAGTCCCAGCTTTCAATATCTGTACCAGCAGATTTCTTCAGATCTTCAGCCTCCGCCTTTGCATTACGAACTGCAGCTGGTGCGATCTTTCGAAGCATGGCATGGACATTGTCTGGATGCTCTGCTGTTTGCACGGCAATTACATGTTCAGCGTGTGTTTCCTTGCCAAATAGGCGGGCACGCTCCGCGCGTAGTTTTACCATTTGCAGTAAAACAGGCTTGTTATCGTTTTCATTAGAACGATTAGCCTTTTGCTTTGAAGCTTCCATAATTTTTTTACGCAATTCGCGGTTAGTCAACGAGTCAAGAACTGGATTACCGGTGAAGTTCACCATTCCAATTAACCACTTGCCATCGTGCCCGCGATCTTTTGCGGCAGCAGCGGCAGCAGCAATTTCATTTTCACTGAGACCATCTAATTCCTCAACAGTGTCAACAAGAATTGCTAAATCATTTGTATCTGACAAAACATTCTTACCAAACTGTGTTTCAAGCTTTGATAGCTCTTCATTCAGCTCTTTCAAACGATCGCGTTGTGCTTCGGTGAGGTGAGCACCGGCGTGAATTAAATCCTTGTAATAACGCTCAAGCAGCCAGGCATCTTCGGTGATTAACCCAATTGATTCGCGAGCATCGTAGAGATCCTTGATCCGCTTAAACAAGACTGGGTTCAACTGAATTGCATCTTGGTGGGCGGCAAGCTTTGGAGCCATCTCTTCTTCAATTTTGTCCAAAGAGTCACTGGTGTCACTTGAAGACTTGTTGTAGAAAACAAGCAGTGCACGAGTCAACATCTGACCGCTTTTTTCAAGAGCAACAATTGTGTTCTCAAATGTGGCAGCACCAGGTGTATCCAAAATCGCCTGAACTTCAGCTAATTGTTGGGCGCAACCTTCATAGAAGGCTGGCAGGTAATGCTCCTCTTTGATTACAGCAAAATCAGGCAGCTCGTATTCAAGGGTGCTTCGTTGGGCAAATGGGTTCGCGTTTGTCATAACGCGAACTGTACTAACTAGTGAGGGCGACGGCGACGCTGACTTGAGTTTGGACGAGGGCGCTTTCCGCCACTGCGTACAGACTTTTCAACGATTGGCACGATGTAAGGAATACCTGATGGCTCCTGTGCACCCGTAATCTTCATTAACTCAGTGCTCAGTGGTGTAACTCCCACAAACTTAGGGGTGACTCCCGCACGCTGTGTTAGTCCGCCGATTGATTTCTGCTGACGAGTAGTTGCAAGAGTTACAACAGTTCCGGCCTCACCAGCACGAGCTGTACGACCAGCGCGGTGCAAGTAATCCTTGTGATCTGTTGGAGCATCAACATGTACAACCAATGAAATTCCATCAACGTGAATACCACGGGCTGCAACATCTGTTGCAACTAGTGCTGCGTTCGCAGTCTCCTTGAACAGAGCCAATGTGCGAGTACGGACAGCTTGTGACTTTCCACCGTGCAATGCACCAACTGGAACACCTGCGTGTGCAAGCTTGTCAGCTAGACGGTCTGCACCGCGCTGAGTTTTAACGAACAAAATAGTTTTTCCGTTACGAGCTGCAACCTGATTTGTGATGTCATCTTTATCAGTTGGGTTCATAACTAACACGTAGTGCTCCATTGTTGAAACTGAGGCACGATCGTTTTGCAATGAGTGAGTTTTCGGGTTCTTTAAGTACTGACGAACCAATGAATCAACACCACGATCAAGAGTTGCAGAAAACAGTAGTCGCTGACCATCAAGCTTTGCCTGATCCAGAATTTCCTTAACAACAGGCAAGAAGCCCATGTCTGCCATCTGGTCTGCTTCATCTAGAACAGTGATTTGAAGTTGGTCTAACTGAACTTCGCCCTTATTTAAAAGATCGATCAAGCGACCAGGTGTAGCAACCAAAATTGCTGTTCCGCGACGCATTGCAGTGATCTGCTTTGAGTATGACATTCCGCCAGCAACAACAACTGATTCATGACCAATTGAGCGTGCAAGTGGCATTAATACTTCATCGATCTGCTGTGCAAGTTCGCGTGTTGGAGTCAAAACAAGTGCCAATGGCTTGTGAGGCTTTGCAACCTTGCCATTTAAGTTGTTAAGAAGTGCCAAACCAAATGCAAGAGTCTTTCCTGAGCCAGTTTGTCCACGGCCCAAGATGTCATGTCCTGCAAGCGCATCTGGCAATGTTGCAATCTGAATTGGGAATGGATGCATGATTCCTTGCTTGCTGAGAGCGTTTACAAGCGGCGCAGCAATACCGAGATCAGCAAAGGTTGTTGTGATTTCAGTAAGTGGAGTTGCATCTACAAGGTTTGCATCGGCAAGATTTGCTGAAATGTAATTATCATCTGCGCCGAAATCTACGGCAGCACTTGAGTGAGACTTTGAGTGTGATCGCTGATCATCACGAGCATAAGCTGGTGAATCATTGCGGCGATCGCGGGTTGGGCGCTCTGCGCGGAAGTTAGCTGCGCGAGTATCAGGTGCAACGCTGCTCTTCTTGGGACGGGTTGGATCAAACTTTTCGCGCTTGCGTGGTTCAAAGTTTGGACGACCATCATCGGTGCGTGCAATGCGCGCCTTAACTGCGTCACGACGATTTGTTGGACGTGAATCTGTACCGCGAGATTCTGTTGGACGTGAGTCATCGCGCTTGAACGCTGGACGCTCTGGGCGTTCTGCTTTCTTGTAAGCCTTCTTTACAGCTGGACGGGATGTTGGTCGCTCTGTTCGCTCTGCACGTGGTGCGGATTCGCGAACTTCGCGCTCTTTTACAAACTTCTTCGCACGTGAATCTGGACGCTGTGATCGTTCAATGCGTGCTGAACGTTCTTCCGGTGCTTCCGTTGGACGTGGTTTTGATGCTGTTTGTTCTTGGTAACGCTTTGCGCGCAACTTTGAACGCTCGACTAAACGAGTTTCCTTTTTTGATGTTGCGGTTGTATCAACATCTGAATAACGACGAGTTGATGCAGGCTTACCAGTCTGCGGCTTAGCTGCTGCGCCTTTGCGTGCTGCTTTTTGTGCAGTTGTGTGACGCGCTTTGGGTGCTGCTTCTTTAAATTCGGCGGTCTTTTTCGTGCGCTTAGGCTTTCCTGCTGATGCTGCGCGACGAGCTTTTCCGGGCGCGCTGATGCGTGGTTGTAGAGACATAGAAATGCATACCAATCGAGACGACAAGCGCGTCTCGGGTATAGCTCGCACTTTTGGCGGCTAGGGCGAAAATAAGACTCGCATGTAGAGCTGCATAGTGCAGCACTTGGGGGAAGTGCATTGATGCGGTCGCATCAACAGGGTTAATTCTACCTTGGATTGTTTGTTCTTTTTACCACTGGATTACGCTTGTAAACAGTATCTTTGGCGACATGGCAAAAAAGATCTCGTGGATAACTCTGTACATTGCTTTAGGAATTGTCTGGGGATGTTCTTTTATTTTCATCAAACTAGGACTCGAATTCTTAACTCCAATCGGAGTCGCTTTTGGACGTGTCTGCCTTGGCGCAGTAACCCTTCTTGTATGGGCTCGTTACAAGGAAATTGCACTGCCCAAAGGCAAAATCATGTGGCTTCACCTGTGGGTTGTTTCGATGCTGCTCAATGTAATTCCGGGAATACTTTTTGCCTATGCCGAAACCGAAGTTACATCAATTTTAGCTGGAATCATTAATGCTGTTACACCGCTCATGACATTGCTTGCAATCATGATTGCCTTTAGAGAAGAAAAACCCAAGAACTATCAAGTAATTGGTTTACTGACAGGCTTTATTGGAGTGCTTACCGTGCTGGGTGCTTGGCAAGGCTTAGGGGACAACCCGGCAATTGCTGTGATTGCGTTGTTATCTGCCGTTGCTTGTTACGGTGTTTCATATCCGTACTCTCGCAAATTTGTTTTACCCAAGAAATTAAAAGCAGAATCTTTGGCCGCCGGCCAATTAACAATGGGCGCTGTGACCTTGCTTCCGCTTTTCTTAATTGATGGTGCATCTATTAGTGGGTATTCCACTGGGCCAATACTTGCAATGTTAACTTTGGGCATTCTTGGTTCAGGTTTTGCTTATATTTGGAACTTTCAAATTATGGAAGCAGCAGGTAGTGCAATCGCAAGCAGTGTTACATATGTAACCCCAGTTGTAGCGGTAATCGTTGGAATCATTTTTCTGGGTGAAGGCGTCACCTGGTATGAACCAGTAGGTGGCCTCATTGTTTTGCTGGGCGCTGCAATTAGTCAGCAGCGCATCAAATTATTTAATGGAAAAACCAACGGGTAGTTCTAGTCGATTCTCGTGCAGTAATGCTTCGTTAGTAAGAATTGCATGGGTTGAATCATCGGCAACGATGACGCCGCCCTTCAAAATTACTGATCTCGCGCACAATTCAAAGGCATAGGGCAGATCATGTGTAACCATCACCATTGTTATGTCTAATGAGCGCAAAATTTCAGCTAATTCGCGCCGGCTAGCAGGATCCAAATTTGAGGATGGTTCATCCAAGACCAAGATTTCAGGCTTCATGGCAAGCACTGTTGCAACGGCTACACGGCGACGCTGTCCAAATGAAAGGTGATGAGGCGGGCGATCCTTGAACTCAAGCATTCCAACTAGTTCCAGTGCCTCATTCACAACCGCATCTAGCTCGGCTCCGCGAACACCCATGTTGTAAGGGCCAAAGGCAACATCTTCACCAACTGTTGGCATGAAAAGCTGATCATCAGGATCTTGAAAAACTATTCCAACTTTTGCACGAATCTTTTTAATTGACTCTTTATCTTTAGAATCAACTAACTGTCCTGCAACATGAATTGATCCATGTGATGTGGGATGAATTCCATTCATGTGCATGACAAGAGTTGTCTTACCTGCTCCATTTGGTCCCAGCAAGGCAACGCGTTCACCCTTTTGGACTGAAAGATTTACACCGTACAGAGCTTGATTGCCATCAGGATAGGCAAATGCAAGCTCTTTGATTTCTAGACTTGGTGTATTCATTACATTCTTCCAATCACTAATTGAGCAATAAAGATAACTAGAGCTACTAACGGATACATCATGGCTTTAAACCAAATCGATGATGGAACATGTGGTGGTTCTTCATGAGGTAAGACGCCGTCATATCCTCTGGAGAGCATCGAAAGGTGAACCCTTTCTCCTCTTTCATAGGAGCGAATAAAGAGAGCACCAGCTGCTGTTGCTAAAACTTTCCAGTGTTTGATTCCGGTTGCTTCAAAGCCACGAGACTCACGCGCAATCTTCATTCTTTCCATCTCATCATTTACAACATTGACATAGCGCAACATAAATGAGGCAATCTGCACCATCAACATAGGAAGCTTTAGGCGTTCTAGTCCACGCAGGATTTCACGGGCGGTTGTCGATGTGGACAAAATAATTGCTGTCATTACGCCCAGGGTTCCTTTGACAACGATTCCAGAACCTGCAATCAAACCTTCACGATAAAGATCAAATGGTCCAAACTGTACTTTTTCACCTGTTCCAAAAAATGGCATCAGTACTGCGAAGAAGATAAACGGTATTTCGATTAAAGCACGCTTGAAAAGTACAGAAAATGGGATCTTCGCCACCGCAACCACGACAAATAACCATACAAAGTATGCAATGAATGCACCCCATTGAGTAACAGGGGTTGAAACCACCACCAGAATAAATGAAATTGCAGCAATGATTTTTAAATGCGAAGGCAAGTCATGCACCACAGAGTGACGATGTAAGTAAAGTCTTTCACCTACATCATGGCCGTGATGATGCTTATGTTCTGTTGTATTAATTGCTGTTTTTCTTCGGTTTGCGGGCAATAAGTTTGAAACCAACACCTGCCACAACAGCGGTTCCGATTACTCCGATTACTCCTGCTAGTCCCACAGATGCTCGCTCGTTGTCAACGCCCTTGACTCCGTAATCAGCCAAAGTTCCATCAGCGTTGCTGTGATCTTTTGCTGTTTCAATAAAGCCAATGTCTCCGGCAACTTTCTCTAATCCATCAGGTGAAGAGGAAGCGTAGAAAGATACAACTCCTGCTAGAAATAAGGAGACAACAAAACCAGCAATATAAAATTTACGATTGTTAAGCATTGCGAATCTCCAACTTCTGCTTGTTGTTTTTCCAGCCATAGACCAAGTCACTTCGACTAGCTAAAACTGCACTAACTGTTAGGCCAGTAATAATTGCCTCGCCGATACCGATGAGCACGTGAGTTCCGACCATTGCACCAAAAACCGTTGAAGTTGAAAATGTTGCTGTTGCTCCCATGGCATATTGGAGAGTAAAGCCAGTCGCGGCAACCGGAACTGAAAGAAGAGCACCTACAAATGCGGCCGCAGTTATAGAAGCCTTATTCTTTGGCAAAACTTTTCGAACAAGCAGAAATATTCCGTAGCCAACCCACACTGCAAGGATTGACATGTTAAATACGCTTAATCCCAATGCAGTTAACCCACCATCTGCAAACAAGAAAGCTTGCATCAGCAAAACTATGGTTAAGGCCAAGGTTGCAGCCCACGGGCCAACCAAAACTGCGGCCAGAACCGCGCCAAGTAAGTGACCACTTGTTCCAGCAGCGACTGGAAAGTTGAGCATTTGCACTGCAAAGATAAACACTGCCGTTAGGCCGGCCAGAGGGGCGGTTTTTTCATCTAGCTGCGAGCGTGCACCTTTAAGCGCTGCGGCAACGCCAACAGCTGAAATGCCTGCAAAAATTGCAGAAGTCTGGGGATCGATAAAGCCATCAGGAATATGCATAGGAAAAGGTTAATGCAAACGATTCGCATCTGCAAAAGCAGGGCGAAAAGGGCTCAGAACCCCCCAATTACCTCGTGGCGCTGACCGATTTCCCCGCTCGTAGCCGGCCCCACCCGTATAGATTTCCTGCATGAGCGAAGATGATGGCTTAGAAGAACTCATCAGCGAAGAAATGTTGTGGGACCGCATCCCCGAAGTCGAAGGTGAAGAGCGGGCCAGCACGTATTACGAGTTAAGCGCTCGCATTTATGCTCGCGGCCAATACGACGAAGCACTCGCTCTGGCCGAAACTGCTCGTGATATTTATTCACAATTAGGCGATGCTGCGTCAACTGAAGGTTTAGCCCAGGCGTATTCGGCGATCGGGTACAACTTGAATCAGTTAAAGCGCATGGATGAAGCTGCAACTGCAATGAGTAAAGCGGTAGAACTTCTTCGCGAAAACAAATCTCCGATCGCACTTGAGCTTGCTTGCACACTAGGCGAGTGGTGGTACACCTCAAAGAAGTTCGACAAAGTTGTGATAACCATGAATGAGTGCGCACAAGAGCATCTTGTCGATGGAAATGAAATTGGTGCAGCAAATGATCTGCATTTGATCGGTTGCGCCGAGCGCGAGTTAAAAAATTATCAAAGGGCGATTGACGCATTTAAAGAAGCCAGACTTTTGTTTAAGCGCAACAAAGAAGTTATCCATGTTGCACGGTGTGATCAAAAGATGGCGTCATGCCTGATCGAACTAGGTCAGGGCGAACTAGCACTTGAAACTGCACGCAAGGCCCTGGATGTTTTTGAAACAGGACATGATCACCGCCGTGAAACTTTTGCATCATTTGAATATGGCAAGGCCCAAATCTTGCTAGAAAAATATGATGAGGGCCTAGCAACTCTTGAGAATGTTTTGGCAGTAGTAAGCGAAGACGAACCTAAAGACTTTGAGTTTATTGTCGATGTTGAAACTCGAATTGCCAAGATTCTGCGCATGCAAGGTCGGGTAGATGAAGCAGATGAAATTGAACGTCGCTTAAAGACTGTGCAAGAAGCACTTGAAGATGAACCAGAACCTGATCTCCTCACTTAAGGACCGCTCACAACTCAGCATCTCAATGGTGTGCCTTGGCAATATTTGTCGATCTCCAATGGCAGCGGCCGTTTTGGCAGGTAAAACTGCTGGTTGGCAGTCTCCGCGCATTGAGGTTCACAGTTCAGGCACCGGTTCTTGGCATGTTGGACAAGGTCCTCATCCATCATCAAAAAAGATTTGGGAAGCTGCCGGATATAAACACTCACATATCGCCCAGCAGTTTAAAGCAAATGACTTTTATGTTCACGATTTAATCTTGGTGATGGATTCGGGAAGTTATCACAATGTAGTCTCATTGGCTGAAAGCGATGAACACCGAGAAAAAGTTTTTTACTTGCGAAACTTTGACCCACAACTAAAAGGGATAGATCCAGCATCTGCTGACTACTTTAATCTTGAAGTTCCAGATCCATATAATCAATCTGATGAAGCATACGAAGAGACACTATCTATGGTTGAACGAGCCGTGGACGGATTATTGCAAGAACTATCGAGGTAAATGTTGTAAAGCCCAGTGATACATCGCAATTGCACCTGCAGCCGATGCGTTCATTGATCGCGTAGAACCGTATTGATTGATCTCATACATAACTTCACAAACTGCAATACCTTCATCTGACATTCCTGCACCCTCTTGCCCAAATAAGAGGACGCAACTTTCTGGCAGGACTGCTGGTTCTAACTGTTTTGATCCGGGGACATTATCAATTCCAATAATCGGCAAATTTTGCTCTTTACAGTAGGCAGCAAAATCTTCAATTGTTGGATGATGCAAAACAGTTAAATATCTATCAGTCACCATTGCACCGCGCTTATTCCAGTCACGCTTTCCAACGATGTGTACACCCGAAACATTAAAAGCATTAGCAGTGCGCACGACTGAACCGATGTTTAAGTCATGTTGCCAGTTTTCGATAGCAATCTGAAGTTTGTGACGCTTGCTGTTTAGATCAGCAACAATTGCATCAACCGTCCAATAACGGTAGTGGTCCAATACATTTCGACGATCACCGTTCAGCAATAATTCAGGATCGTACTGATCCCCTTGTGGCCAGGGTTTTTCATGGGGTCCAACGCCTACGACAGGAAAAAATTCACCTGGGCCAATACTGGCTGGGGTAGTTGGAGAAGACATGAAGGCACTCTAAACTGAACACATGTCAGCAATCAACATGGTTATGTATGTAGTTCACATTCTTGCAATCACGGGAATCCTTGTCCTTCTTATTCATCAGTGGAACAAGTCGCCAAGAAAGTTAAACCCTGGCGTTTTGCACGCCGGCCTGACCGCTCTGATTGCTGGAGTAGTAATGGTTGGGTTACATGACTCAGTCAAACCTGACGAACCTCTTAATCACACAACGGTTGGAATCAAATTTTTGGTTCTGATCGTAATTCTTGGCCTAGGTTATAAAAATGTTAAAAAACCAGAGCTTCCAAAAAATGTTTGGCTAGCAATGATTGGGCTGACTATCTTTAACGTAGTCATTGCATCTGCTCGGTAAATAAGAAGCTTATGTCCTTGCTGAAAAGAGTAATTGCGGTCTGCCTTGCTCTGATACTTTCAGTAGCACCAGCAGATGCGGTGTTGTCTCCTGAATCAATCCCTGCTGCATTTGATGAGTTGCTGAAAGTTCCAGCCTTATCTAATCCAGCCATGATTCTTATTGACGGGACAACGGGTCAAGTTATTTATGAGAAAAATGTTTCTTCACAACGCAAGCCTGCCTCAGTAATGAAAGTGTTGGCAGCCGCCGTAACTCTTGAGTATCTAGATCCACAATCAGTTTTTAATACCAGTGTGACCATTGCTCCAGAAGAAAAGACTGTCATTATTAGGGGTTCATTAGATCCCTGGATTAGCTTGGATCACAATGTTGGTCGCAAGATGAACAGAGCTTCATTGCCTTACATAGGGTTTAACACTATGAGCGCGATTAAAAAGGCAAATGGTGGTTCGCTCAAGAACTACAAAGTTGTCTATAGCAACCTGTATTCAAAGGATGTTGCCAACCTGAAAGCGTTTTGGGAAAAACGAAGCTTTAAGCCTGTATTTAAATCAGTGAAAGATGATTACGCGGTTGTCTCTCAAGAAGAACTCATCGTTTCGGAAAACTCTCCGACAGTGGCAAAAATTCTTGATTGGATGATGTTGTGGAGCGATAACTTGCTTGCCGATCGACTTGCCGGACTAGCCGCCCGGGCGGCTGGGTATCCGCCAAATATCGAAGGTATCGAAACAATTTTTAGGAATTCATTGATGCAATTTGAAATCGATGACAGCAAGTTAGTTGTGAAGGATGCCAGCGGCTTATCTAAGCAAAACAAAATCACAGCAAAATTAATGGGCGAATTTTTGTACAAGATTCGCAGAGATGAAAAGTATGCACTTTTGCACAGTTCATTACCAATTGCTGGTGTTTCAGGAACATTGAACGATCGATTTATAGAAACAGCACCAAAGGCAGTGGGATTAATTCGAGCAAAAACTGGCACACTAAATGGAACAGCAACACTTGCTGGTTATGTTGAATCAGTCGATAGAGAGTACATCTTTGTGACATTGGCAGATGAAATACCTAAGGGAAATTCTGCACTCAAAAAAGCACGGGCAGCGATTGATCGCGTTTTGGGACGCATAGCAGCGCCAAACATTCCGGCAGAGATTTCTCCAGCGGGTTAGTTGTTGGAATAAATCTTGATTTGCCCTTTGTAACATGCGACCCAGGTATTACCTGTTGGTTCATCGTAGGTAACTCCGATGGGTTCTGTACAAGCTTTAATTGTCTCTAGTACCTTCATGTCACTTGTTCTAACTTTGGACATAGTGTTACTTTTGTAATTAACAACAAACATAGTTAAACCATCAGATGAAATAGCCAAACTTCGAGCAGCCTCACCAGTTTTAACCGACCTACCGGCCTTGTTTGCCACTAGATCCCATGACGCGACCTTTCCAGATAGATTCATCGTCACATACATTTTTGTGTTATCTGGTGACAAAACTATTGCACGGGGATTACTTCCGATTGGAATATAGGTAACACTGAAATCTACTAAGTTGATTACATGGATTCTGTTGCCGCCCATTTCGGCCACATAAGCCCGTTGTGAGTCACCAGAGACTGCAATTCCACGGGGATATCGGCCAATTTTGATTGTTTTTACAACCTTTTGGGAATCAGTGGAAATCACTGAGACGGTGTAAGAACACCAATTAGCAACCAACACATACTTGTTATCAGGTGTGGCTTCTACAACTTTTGGAACAGATCCAACAGGGTAAATGGCATCAATTTCATAACTACTGCGATTGATCCTATAAACAAAACTATTGTCATACCCAGATGCAGGTGAACAAGTGTCATGGCCTTCCTTGTTATATCCAGGGCCATACATCGCATAATTACTCACATACAGATACTTACCGTCTGGGGAAAAAGTTCCCTCAACAGGAGACCCTTTGTAGATTGAAGAACTCTTTGAGTATCCAAACTTCTTTAATGAGACTGAATCAGAAATAGACTTTAGTAATTCAATGTTTTTTGCATCATAAATAGTTACCGAATGTTTGTACATCATGTTGTGTGCGCTAACGACACCATCGCCAGAAGATCTCACTGATTTGGGAGAAATTGCCCCATTAATGGTTTTGATTAACTTCATCTTAGGTTCAGTTGAAACAACTTCTCCCTGTGCCGGAAATGCAATGGCGCAGAGCGAAGCTACAAAAATTAGAGCAAGAAAGCGATTGCGCATTCGGCAACTGTACTAGTTAGTCGTCGTCTTCCTCATCCTCGTACTCGTCTTCGTCATCATCGTCTTCGTCATCACCATTTGTTGGAAGCATTGCAATCGATGGGTTTGCTAAGCGCGTTGTTGTTGCGGCCACAATCGGGGCTACAGGGGAAGCCGCAGAGGTAATTACAGAATCAGCAGGCATAACGTTTTCTTGCGTAGAGCTGGCCGGTGATTGCTGTTGAACCGGTCCGACAACTGCGCCGATGCCAAGGATCAGGGCTGCGACCATGACGGCAGCAAATGGCAAAGTTTTTGAGGCTTTTGGTGGTGTTGCAGGACCATCAGCATCAACGATCTCAAACCATTCGGGTTTGTTGTTCTCGGTCATGGGAAATCCCTTCGTTGAGATGAAGGTAACTAGTATCCCTGTGAGGCGACTGTGATGCGCAGTTTAAATCGCTGAGTAATCTTGGCAAGTGAACAAAACCATGCGTGGGTACCTAGACCTAATGAAATTGAGGGTCGTGGAGTTACTACTGGTTTCAACTTTGCCAGCCATGGTGTTAGCAGCTAAAGGTCTGCCTAGTTTTGGTTTAACAATAATTACGATCGTGGCTGGAACCCTAGCTGCAGGTAGTGCGAATGCTTTTAACATGGTGATTGAAAGTGATCTAGACAAGTTGATGGCGCGAACTTCTAAACGGCCAATAGTTACTGGATTAATTTCAAAATCAAATGCAGCTATTTTTGCAACTGCAATTGGAATTTTGTCACTACTTCTGTTTTGGATTTACACAACACCTCTTGCAACATTACTTGCGCTAATTGCAATCGTTTTTTATGTTGTTGTTTACACAATCGCCCTAAAGCAACGGACTTCCCAAAATATTGTTTGGGGTGGGGCTGCAGGATGCATGCCGGTGTTAATTGGTTGGGCAGCGGTGACAAACTCTTTATCAATGACTCCCTGGGCTTTTTTCTTCGTGATCTTCTTTTGGACACCACCACATTTCTGGGCGTTAGCAATTAAATACAAAGATGACTATGCGGCAGCTGGAACACCCATGTTGCCAGTGGTTGCAACGAAAAGTCGTGTGTTGAGCCAGATGTGGCTTTACACAATTTTGATGATTGGTTCTTCAATTTGGCTCATTGCATTTGCTGCTCTACCAACATGGTCCATGGTTGTGACTATTGCTCTGGGGCTGGTATTTGCAATCCAATTGATTGGACTTAAAGAAAATTCACCAGATTATGGAAAAGTCGCAGCAAAGATTTTCCAGTGGTCGATTACTTACTTAAGCTTGCTGTCGGTACTTTTGGTTATTGCTCAACTACTTAGTTAAAGCTTGCTCTAAATCCTTAATCAAATCAGTCGAGTGCTCTAGTCCAACTGAAAGTCTCAGCACTGAGGGTGTAATGCCCATCTCTGCCTGAACTTCCGGCGCTAAGCGACGGTGTGTTGTCGATGATGGGTGGGTGATTAATGTCTTGCTATCACCCAAGTTGTTTGAAATGTCGATTACACAAAGTTTGTTCATGAAGGCAAAAACTTCTTCTTGTGAACCTTTAAATTCAATGCCAATCGTTGTTCCGCCACCGTTATTCATCTGTCTCATGGCAAGTTCGTGACCTGGGTGTGACTTTAAACCAGGGTAGCGAACCGACTTAATGGCGGGTTGCTTTTCAAGAAATTCAGCCACAGCTTGTGCATTTGAAACCATGCTGTCAACACGCATGTGCATTGTTTCAAGTGACTTAACTAGAACCCATGCATTAAATGGACTTAGCGCTGGTCCGGTGTGGCGAACAAACGGAAGAAGCTTTTCTTGTATGTAGGAAGCAGATCCAAGCAGCGCTCCAGCCAACACACGACCTTGGCCGTCAATGTGCTTAGTTGCCGAATACATAACAACATCTGCACCTAGCTGTATTGGTTTTTGCAAAACAGGTGAAGCCATCACATTGTCAACGATCACCGTTGCGCCAACTTTATGTGCAAGATCGCTGACCATTTTAATGTCAACAATTTCTAACAACGGATTACTTGGAGTTTCGATAAAGACCGCTTTTGTCGGCTTGCTTAATGCTTTTGCCCAAACTTCAGGGGCAGTTCCTTTTACTAATTCGTAAGTAACGCCCCACTTTGGCAAAAATTCAGTAATGACAACATGACAAGAGGAGAACATGGCAGCAGATGCAACAACGTGATCGCCTTGTTCAACGATGCATGCAAGGGAAGCAAACATCGCAGACATTCCAGAGCCAGTTGCTACACACATCTCAGCACCTT
>Ga0315908_10000797_pt1 | contig 24531 bp, 15 predicted proteins | sample LakEriMetagenome_12_FD_203520 | JGI IMG/M metagenome (GOLD analysis project Ga0315908, IMG submission 203520) | Freshwater fungal communities from buoy surface, Lake Erie, Ohio, United States - Buoy 4 MA124 | ecosystem: Environmental > Aquatic > Freshwater > Lake > Lake biofilm | place: USA...
TGGTTCTTAGCAAGATGTATGGCATCTTGGTGGTTCACATACAGGGTCACAAATAGCTGGGCATTTTGGATCATCACATTTCCATGCACATTCTGGGTGACATTTTGTGTTATCAGTGTTTGATTTGCAAATAATCATAATTAGACTCACTTATAAAAGAATTAATGTCTTCTTCATTTTATGAAATAATAATATGATATAATTAAGGATATATTATTTATAACACATATAATAGCTCATTATTATATCACATTATTATAATACTATATTTAATATACACGTTTGTTTAAAATATAAATTATTAAAAAATATTCGTATTTTGATGAAATTTTATATTTTCTTCATTTTAAGTTTATAAATTATTTAATTCTACAGTTAAGAGTGTTTTTTAAATGATTTAAAATTATATTCTACTGAGGTTGAGGTAAAAAAATTAGCTGAAGAATTCATAAGATCCAAATAGAATGTTTCAGAGAAGTATGCTAATTATTTAATAATGAAATAGTTGCTTATTTACCTTAGTTCAAAGAGGATATACAAAAATAGCTACTTATTTATATGAAGAATATTTCTTATTAAATTAAATATGTAAATATTATTAATAGAAACAAATAGAAATTTCCGAAAATTTTAAATTAAAATCGTAAAATTAAATTAAATAAATGGATAATTTTTATACAAAAATGATTCAAGAAAAGAATGAAAAAATACCAAAAATTATCCCTGCTTTTTAATGGGGACAGAATGAAACATTTGTATTTATCAATATAAAATTAGCTATGAGAATGGACAGTCCAGGTAAATAATTAATTCAATTATTAATTTAGCATTTACAAATATTTAATCAATCGATATAAAAATTTCTTAAGTAAATAAATCTATCGAATTAAATGTTGTTAGTCAACAACAACATAAATAGTTAATTAATTTTCATTTAAATATGACTTTATTTGACGACATCATTGAAGAAGAATCAAAATATTTAAAAGAATCAGTAGGTTTTTTATTATAAATTACTTTTTAAGGAACTATTGTTATAACTCTTCGAAAATAAAATGATATATTATGGAAAAGATTACAATATGATGAAAATTAAAAAGATTCTACTTGGAATTATATTAGAGACAAATATGAAAAATATATGGATAAATATTAATAATATTTAGAAGATAAAGAATATGAAAAGTAAAGCAAAAAAATAAAAAAAGTAATTTAAATAATTTATTTAAATAAAATAGAATAAAAAAATTAATAATAATGATAATATTTACTAAGATAATATTTAATAAGATGAAGGTAAAGATTTATAATGATTAATATGATAAATTAAATATAAAATTATTTATTAATTAATGATTTTAAGTTAATTTAAAATAAATATTTTAAAATATTATAAATTGGATTCTGGAATTAAAATCTGAAATCTGGAAATTTTTTACAAAAAATTGATTTAAATTAAAAAAAATTAAATATAATTAAATTATATAAATATATAAAATGGGTAACATTGGTAATTATTTAACTAAAATCATTAATAAATAGCAAGATCTAGTGTCAAATTAACTTTTAATTTTGCATAGCAATTTAGAAATAGGAAAACAAATTATGGATTAAAAGTAAAATTTTAAATTTTATAATTAAGCAAATGTAAAGTTCTATCTTTGTTAGACTGTGTTTTTTTACAACAATGTTTAATATATTTCTGGTAATAATATATATTATAATTAAGAGTTTTATATAATACGATTTTGAAAAATAAATTTATGAAAATTATACTGAATATAGAGAGTTGTTAAGATAAAATTAAATCAATACAGAAAAATTAAAAAAATAAGAAAATAAAGATCATTATTAATGATATTATTAATATTAATTTAAATATAAATATAAATAAAATATAAAATTATTTATTTAAATTCAAGTAAATTAGTTTATATATTGAATGCTTAAAATATAGTATTTATTGTCTAAAATAATTATAAATGCAGCTTTTATTTAAATAAAGAGAAAGCTATTAAATATAAATAAGAAGAAACTATAAAAATTTATAACTTTTGAATAGTTGAAATTAATAGCAAGTAAATGAAAAAAATGATTAATAAGAATTATTAGTAGTTTAAAGTAATAATCTTGATATAAAGATTGGATAGCTTATAAAAGATTTAAATAACGATGAATTTTTTTCATCAAATTAACTTGATTTATAAAAAATTGATTTATAAATTTTAAAAAAAGATAACAGCGATAACTTAATTCATTAAATTAATCAGTTTTTTTGTTTCAATCAAATTTTAAAATAATTGAAAAATTAAAAATAAATCGAATAAATAATTTAAATTATTCTTGAATCAAATGTATTGGACATAATAAATCATATATCATAATTAAATTAAAATATATTTTTTGATTTAGAATCTTTAATTGTTAAAATTGGTATAAATATAAAATGATTTTAAATGAAAACTAAAATTTTAACTGATAAGTAGATTAAAACTTATATAGAATATATTAAATTTATTGAACCTTAAAATAATAATTTAATAAAAATTAGTTTAAATATTATTCATATTTTAATTAAAAATAAATATTCAAAAAAAATTAGAGAGTTAGAATTGTAATATTATGATGAAAATCAAGTTTTTTCTTTTTAATTTATAATTTCATAATTTATTGTTTATTTAAATAAAAATAACTAATTAGATTTTGATATAATTTTAAAAATATTAAAATCAACAAACTAATTAGTAAATTTGAATTCAAAAATTTTATAAAATTTAATACAAAATTAATTTTTAGATTTATTTTATGAAATATTTTATCAAATATTTGAAAATGTTATTTAAAAAATTAGTTTCATATAGATTAATGATGAATAATAGGTAATATATAGAAAAATACTATAAAAATTATTAAAATTCATTTAAAATCATTAACAACCAATAATATAAAATTTAGACATACGTTTATTTGAAGAATTAATTTTAAGTAACAGTTTTTTTGATTATCAATTTTAAAACTTAGATAATAAAATTTTGTATTTGTTTTTTTAATTAATCAATAAATAACTTACAATTCTCTAAAACTAATAAAACTATATAAAATTTAAAGAAGTCATGAACTATTTGAAAAAAAGCGGTATAATTTTTAAATCTTGTTAAAGAATAATAGAAAAAGAAGATATACAGGTAAATATAAAAATTATTTAATAATAGTATGAAATAGAGTTTATGAAATTGTGTATAAAAATAGGCGAAGTAAAATATTGGGATTTATTAGAAGACATAATAAATGAAGACCTTTTAAATTATTTGCTAGTTATTAGTAATCTAGTGGACGAAGAAGTATTAATATACAAGCTTGATCTTCTCTATATTTTACAAGAATGTGAATTAGATAATATGATGTAAACTTATTATAAATTGTCTGAAAAAATAAAATCTAATCAGTAGTTTTTTTATTTATTATAAAACCATAATAATATTGACATTTCAACTTAATGCTAAAAAATATTATAAAGTTTAATCAATATTGATGATAATTCTAGTAATAAATCAGGCAAATACTGATATAAATAAAAGATAATAATATAAATGTAAATTATAATATGATTATAAATATAAATTAAAATAAATATAAGTATAAATATAAAAGAATGGAATAATAAATAAACAAGAAATAATTAATAGTACTAGGAATAGAAGGTAGTGCTAACAAAATAGCAGTAGGAATAGTATCATAAGATGGGTGTATTTTAGCCAACGCGAGAACGACCTACATAACTCCAGCTGGGACAGGGTTCCTCCCTGCAGAAACAGGGCAACACCATTGATAACACATCATCTGAATAATAAAAGAAGCCTTACTAGAATGGGGAGAATCTAAATCCATAAAAGACATCGACCTGATTGCATATACCAAAGGTCCAGGCATGTACCCTGCTTTAATAGTTGGTGCTATTGTGGCTAGAACTCTTTCCTTATTGCATAATAAGCCCATTATAGGAGTCAACCATTGTATTGGTCATATCGAAATGGGAAGACTCGTTACTTAGATGGATAATCCCACTGTCTTGTATGTTAGTGGTGGAAATACATAAGTTATTAGTTATTATCAAGGCAAGTATAGGATATTTGGTGAGACTATCGATATTGCTGTTGGTAATTGTTTGGATAGGTTTGCAAGGATTCTTAATATTTCCAATGATCCATCTCCCGGCTATAATATCGAAATGTTGGCACTTAATGCTGACAAATCTTAGTATATTCCTCTACCATATTCAGTCAAAGGCATGGACATGAGCTTTAGTGGAATTCTCAATTATTGTGAAGATTTGGTATAGCAGAACAAATATAAATTCAATGAAAATAATAATAATAATGATGACGATAATAATAATATTGACAGGAAGAGAAAATCTAAGCGGAAGTGTGTAAACAATAGAGCTTAAAAAGGTCTAGAAGAAAAGATAATAAATAAGAATTAAGTATCATATAGTTTATAAGAAACTATATTCGGGATGTTGGTAGAAGTGACTGAACGAGCAATGGCTCATTGTAACAGTAATGAGGTGATTTTGGTGGGAGGAGTTGGTTGTAATGTGAGATTATAACAAATGATGTAAGATATGGCAGAAAAAAGGGGAGCCAGAGTTGGAGCCATGGATCATAGGTATTGTATTGATAATGGAGCCATGATTGCTTACGCTGCTCTTTCTTAGTATTTAGTTAGGCCCAAATCTGATCCCCTTTCTTTTACATTTGTCACTCAGAGGTTTAGGACTGATCAAGTCCATGCTATTTGGAGGAAATGATTAATAATTAAATATTTCTTATTAAATCATCATTCATAGCTTTATATCCTTTATGATTTTCATTACTATATCTATATTGTATTGTTCTGTGTTCAGCAATAAATCTGATGATCTATTACTATTAATAGTACTATATTATATTTTCATCTTCAGGATTCTTCCTGCTACTGGCTTATACTTTTTTTTCAGTCTCATATTCCTTACATTTTCATATTTCATATTTTCAGATATCCTTCCCAATTCATAAGCTTAAATATAAAAATATATTATTTACCTCTATCATAATTAAACTGCTCTTCAATTTAAGGAGTAAGTCCTTTTGGGTTTTTATCAAGATCATAATACTCATTGGGATTATAATGAGCGAGATCTGGAAAAGAATGAATAGAATTAGAAACAGGAATATATTCAATGACTTCATCATTATCATTTTCATCTATAGGTTTAAACAAACTTTCAATTGTGGTTATATTACTATATTTTTCTCTAATTCCCCACTCCAATGCATCTTAACGAGTTGGTATTTAATGAGTCAACTTAGCATCTTCAAATTCTTATTCAACTGTTCCTATAGCTTATTCCAATTCCAAATCTTTATGTTCCATTAAGTATTTCGTGTATTCTTGTTTACTAATACCTTACAACATTTTGCTAAATCCTTCTATTTTTTCTTTTCTTAATATTAATAACTCTTCTAATCTTTTATTTTTCAAGTGCTATAGTTATTTTTCATTTGATAGTTCTTCTATCTTGACATTATCTGGTACCATTTTTAATATTTCTCTTTAATATTCAGATTCATCTAAAATACCTTATTCTGCTATTTGATTTAATTTTCTATGAATTGTTTCTAAAACTGCATGATTAGCGAAAGAAGATTCTTGATGTTTTTCATAAGCATATTTTATTTAATAGAAAAGATGACTTCTGCTATTAATATCATTAGGTTATTCTTTATTATTTACGATTCTATCATATTCTTACTATTGAATAAATAGCTAGATATCTTCAAGGTTTTTAATTTTGCCTTGATCGAACATGCTTCTATTATGCCTTTCTTCCATTAAATAATATTCTTTTAATAATTTGTTGTCTTCTTCAATGGTTCTAATTTTATTAAAGTGTTTTTTCATTCCTGCTGTAAGATTGTGGAATATTTCATGTTTGGGATTGTATCTCATTGGAGCAATTATGCTTTTAGGGTAATGTGTATTTCTTCCTAAAGGATGTAATACTGCAGGATGATAATCAATAAATGATAAAAATCTTTTTACTTTTTTTGATGGCTCTGCTCCCATTGCAATCCAATAATTTATTCTCTTTTTATTTAATATTATACTTCTATCTCTAGATTTTCTTGCTTATGGAATCCAATATCCTAGTAACTCTATATATTTTCCTAGTCTATTCTTTTTTTAACCCATTATTACTATTTTATAAAAAGGAAAGTTTGCATAACCTGCATTATGTAAACACATTACTGTTTTCATCTCTAATTTTTAATATATTTTTATATCTATTTTCAATTTATATTTTAATGTTAATTTACAATATTTTTTATATTTTATAAATATTTAGTTTTAATTTTATTACATAATTAAGTATATCTATTATAATAAGATGGAAAATTAATAATTAAAATTTGATTAATGTTATGAAGAGGTTTACACTTAATAAAATTAGAAAAAATAAAAATGGGGTATTGCTTGTTAATTATTTATAGGAAATTTATTTCTTATAATTATATTTTAATTTTTATCAAATAGTTTAATATAAATAGATAAAAAAATTTAAATGTAAGACAATATATTATAATTTTATGAAAATTAAAACATATAAAGTAGAAATTACATTTAAAATTATTAAAGGTTACAAACTCCAAAATAAAAAATTTTAGATACTCTTATATAAAAGAATAAAAGAACTTAATATTTATGCATTTAAATGATTGATCTTCATAACACTTAAAAGATTAAATATAATTAAAGAAGCATAGAATTTAGGGTTGAAAATATTATGGCATAATAAGAAATTCTTTTTTAAGAATATAAGGAATATGTTCCTTAGAATAAAAAAATTTTTTGTTATTTTACAGGAGATGATTTTGAAATTCAAGTAAATTAACTTTTATAAAATGAAAACATTTTAACTTTTAATTTTAATAAAAAAAATAAAAAGAATAATATTTACCCGATTCCAGATTTTTTATTTTACAATTGGAAAGAAGCTGGAATAATTGATTTCTATGATTTTTATAACAGCATGAAGAATTAAAAAATAAATTTATAAGAATTTGAATAAAAATATGATATTTTGTTATGGTAAGAAAATTTAAATTAATAAGATTAATATAAACTTTATTCTTTACATAAATAATCTGAACATATTAAATTATATCATAATTTAGAGAGTTTTAATATTAAAATCTTATAAAGATATAAATATCTACTTGATATATCTGGTTATGGATGGAGTGGAAGATTAAAATATTTATTATTATTAAAATCAGTTGTATTTATAGTTGATAGAGACATAGTTGAATATTGGGATGATTAATTTATTCCATGGATTCATTATGTTCCAGTTAAATCTGATGCTAGTGATTTGGAATTACAATTAGAAAGAGTAAGAAATAATTAAACTTTAGCCTTCTCAATTGCTCAATAAGGATATTAATAAGCATTAAATGTATTTTCTAAAGACAATGTCTATATGTATTATGCAAAAGTACTAAATGAATATCCAGGAGCCAAATGGTGAAAAATTTTAATAAAAAAAATTTAAATATATAATTAAATTTATATAAATTAAAAATTCTATCAATTATTTAACATATTTAATATAATTTAATTATTTAAATTAGCAAAAATATATTTATAAATATAAATATTATAATTATTTATATATTTGAAAAAAAATTTAAAATATTTAGAGTGTTTAAAAAAATATTTTAATAAATTCATAGATCTGAATTTTCTTTTTATAAATTTTCATTCCATTCATCAACTGAAGATAATTATTAAATTTAAGGTAATCTTATAAAATTCTCTTTACCTGTTATAACTTCATTTAAAAATTGAATTAAAGCAACAGAATTATAAGCAGCCTTCATAATAGTAAATATTTTTTTAGAAAATGAAAAAGCAACAACAGCTGGAAAACCACTATTCAAATCTAAAACTTATTCTAAATTAAAAAAATCACCAGCTTAAGTCCAAAAAAAAAAAATATGTTATTTTTTATACTTTAAAGCTATTTTTTTAATAATTTCAAGATATTGAAATCTTTATCCAACAGAAGAATCATAAAAATTAGGCAAAAACACAACAATACATAATCCTTTAAATTCTCTGCATTTTTCTCTAAATTAATCTTCTGCAATTAATTAACTGAATTTTATTTCTTGTTGAATTTAATATTATTCAATTGAAAAAATTTGGATTTCTTCAATACTTGTAAATCTTTTTAATCTTATCACTTTTTCTTTGTAAACATACAAAACGTAAGGAAATTAATCAATTTTCATTTCATGAGTGATTTATTTTTCAGTAGTAGAATCAACTTTTCCTACTTTGATTGGTAAGTTTATCATTTAAGGTAATTTTTTCCATTCAGGCTCTATAATCTAACAAAATTGACTAAAGTATATATATTGATTTACCTATAAGAAATATAAAATAAAATTATCCAATGATTATTTCCATTCAATAAATCTGAGTAATTAAAATCACTTAATTATATTATTTCTTAATAACTTTTATATTTATTATTTAAAAGTTACTTTTGACTCTTTTTTTATCTTTATTCATTATATTTATTTTATTAATCTTATTCATCAATATTTTAAGAAATTTATCCCATATTTTTTAGCTAATCCAAGAAAAAATCAAATAATTTATAAGCTTATATTTCACCTTTATAATAAATAGGATTAGATTTATTATGACCATAAAAATAAATCATTGGAAAATTGTATTAATTATTAGGAGTTTCAATATCATTATTTTCATCAATATCTATTACACCAATTTTTATTATTCCTGAAATTAAATCAGAAAGTTTATTAAATTCTGATGATATTTCCTTACTTTTTTCACAACTTTATTTATAATATAAGATTATCCAAGGTTATTATTATTACAAAGCTAAAGATTATAATTTGTAACTAGTTAATTCAATTATTTTTTAATTGTCTTAATAAAAACAGAATGCAATATTTTAAAATTTAATAATTAAAATTAAAAATTAAATAAAATTCATTATTAAATATAAAAGTATAAATATAAAATAATAATAATGAAAAAAATATTTATTTATAACATAAAATAAATAAATATTTACAATAAAAAATTATATATAAATTAACAGCAGTAATATAAAATAAAATACAACCATAAATATATATAATTATAAATAAAAAAAATGTTTAATGTATACAGTTATGACTTAAAAGTAGAAGAAAATCGTAAATTAGATAAACAAAAAAATGATTATATTAAATAAAAAAACCGCCGAAAATAATTAAATTAAAAACTAAGTAAAAACTACAAAAAAAGAGTGGATCAATTTCTTATAAATATGAAAGATGAGCCAGTAATAATAAATGATTTCAAAACCTTAAACTTAGAAAAATACAATCATAGATTAGAAGATTAGCCTGAAAAATTCAAAGGTTTTGGAATATTCAAGATGAAATCAAATTATCATGATCAAAGAACTTTAAAACTACAAAGTCTTTACAACTCATCATCCTTTAGCAGATCATAAAACCATAATGATGAAATGAAAAAAACATTTCGAAATACTTGCTTATCAATGAAAAAAGATAAAGAAAATAAAGAAAATAGAAAGCAGTCTTTATATTAAAGCACATGTCATTACTAATTTAGAGAAAGAGATGTGAGCAAAGAAATTTAGCCTGATTTGAGATATACTGCAAAAACTACTTTAGAGCGGATTAAGAATTATCTAGAGACAAATACTTAAACTTAGGTCAGTAATAATAATTTGTAGAATTTAAAATTTAATTTGTTGAGTAAAATGAATAATGATGATAGTAAAAAGAGGAGTGCTTATAAGCAGAAAATGCTAAATGCTAAGGAAATTGCAAAGCAGTTTCTACCAGAATTACATATCAAAACTCATTTTAAAGCTACTTAAGAGGCATTTAATTAGTGTCCAAGTATTATTTATTATTGCTATTTTAATATCATATATTTTTCAATTTTATTATCGAAATTCAAATAATTTATATTTTATTTTCATATTTATTAGTCATATTAATTTTAATATTTTAGCTTCTCTAAAGGTACAATCGGAAAAAGTCTAAACAATTTTAAATAAAAATTCGGAACAGGCAAATTAAATTTCAGAAAAGAAAAGCATGAGTTAAATATAATAAGAAGAATAATCTACAAAACAATAATGTCTGTAAGTTTTGCAAAAGTGTAATTATTAAAAAGATCTTTCTGAAATAAAAAAAAAGAGGCAAGCCGTTTCGGAATTACAATCCCAATTTCAACAATCCAATTCTCAAACTTTTACATTTAAATGACTTCATTTAAATTTATATTTATTATAATATATTAAAAATATGAATATCAATTGTCTTCTTTTTTTTACTAATCATTTAATCTCTAAGTATTACAGATTGAGCTGTAGCTATTAATAGAAGATTCTTCTTCTTAAATTTTACTTTCTTATAAATTTATTTATTTTATTTCTTCTTTTTATTAATTATCTTATTAAGAATTTAATTATTCTTGTTAAGCTTCATTCTATATTTGATTATTTAATTCATCATTTAATTATTCTAAAATAAAATATAAATTATTACGTAATTTGTCATTATATTCTTATATTTTCTATTCAATGTATTCTCGATTGTAATTTATTTTACAGATATAACTTTATAAAATAGGTAAGAATTGAGAAACTGAATTAAATAAAGGGATCACATAATTATCTATAAGTGATAATTAATATAAAGAAGTATTAGTAGTAAACCTGTCGCAATTTTCAGTTATAGGAAGTCCAAATTCTTTTTCTTTATCCCCCTATAAAAATATGATAAAAATAATGTTAAATTTATAAAATACATTATAATAATAAATATAATAATGATAATAATAAGTATATTAATAAAGATAATAAGTATGATAAAGAAGATAATAATAAGTAAAATAAATAGATAAATAACCTGTTTAAAGAGTTCAGCCATTTACATATCTACCCATTTAAAGTAAATCTGATTAGATTTAATCGGATTGGAAAAATCTGCAGCATGCAACATAGCATTTAAACAGATCTACTTATGCTTTTAACAAGGATCCCAATCATCTAATTTAAATAATAATGATTAATAATACCTGAATTTTTCAAAGCAGCATTGAGATTATCCAAATCGATTTAATGAGTAGCAATATCAGTACTCAATACCATCTCAACATACAATTTCCTAAATTAAAGATTTTCCTTCTTACTCAAATGATACAAAATATTATTATCTTACTTGTATAAGACTTTAAAAAACTGTGTACTATGATAATTCTACAAGACTGCTCTATTATTATACTTAATGGCGACATTATGGACACTATTAATCATGAACTAATTGTTAATACCAGGATGATAAACATCATGACTAGCACTGGCTATTAATACAGCCAGATGTTCAAGACTATTCATCTTCCCTATCTTTTAAAATTCACATTGACTCACCAAAAATTACATCATCTAGCAAACATCCAATGCATGGGTTTTATTATGATAACCTACATCAAAATACATTTGTTCTATTTATTTTACTAAATTGTTGTATTTCTCTCCATTAATCTTTAAATTCTTCATGTATTGTTTATTCTAATACATAAAAATTAGATAATAAAATAAACCACTATTATGCGATAATTCTTCGATTAGGAAAGGGTCTGTGTTGGGGCTGTCCCAGTTCACTTCAATATAGATTTATATTTTTAAAGGGATTTCGATATAGCTTATCATTTCTGAAACGTTATCAGATTTCTTCTTTTCTTCTTGTTAAATTGTATCTTTTGTAGGTGATTTTTGGTTTGGTATTTTTTCCAGGTTATCTTGTTCTCTGAATGATATTTTCCCGAAATTCTTTGAGGTATTTATTTCGTTTTATTCTTCGATTTTGTTTTCCTCCATTATGTCGAGTAGTTTGTTTTTTTTTATTAGTTTTAAGGTCGTTTCTAAATCTTCTACTAGTTTTTTTTGTTTTACTATTTTTATTATATTTCCTAGTACATAAAGAACTTTATCTATGTTTTGATTGAACTTCATTACTTTATTAGAAAAACTGAATCTTGAAATCACATCAATTTTTCTTAAAAAAAAAAATATCCTTTACAGAATCAAATAAAAAGATAAATATTAATCAAATGTTTATATTGTCAAATCATTAAAAATATAATATAGTATTACTATTATATAAGATAATAAGAGAAAACACTAGAAAATTAAATCGTATCTTTCATTTTCCTAAAAATGATAAAATATTTATAAATTTATATAAAATTAATATATTAATCATAATAATATAATATTTAATATTAATATTACTTTTAAGTAGATATTTTTCAACTTTTAAATATTATCATAAATAAAACTAAGATTGGCAACTCCTTCAACATAATAAAAATATTGTTGATACACTTTATAATTTTTATAACTATCAAAGTCATTATCAAATAAAAATGAAGTCAACACTTAATAAATTACTAATTACAAATAGATATCCAAAAAGTAAATATACACTAAAAGTACTTAAATAAGTGTAACTCCTTAATTAGAATTTTAATATTATAATTATTTCTCTAGAAACTTTTATTTATTGAATTTTTTTGTAGGTCTGTTTTCAATTGAGGCATCATTTTTACTTTTATTACTTAGATTCTTTTTTTTCTAAAAATTTAAAGATGTAAATAATATAATATATATAATTTATGGTAAAAAAATAATTACATTTTTTTTTAAATTATTTAATCTTATATCTTATAACTGTTTAGTTAAAGGTAAAATCAATTGCTTTATTTTGCTTTTGTTGCTATGTTTGTCATTTTCTATTCTCCTCATTTATAAAATTATAAAGTTTAAAATGTATTTTTATAATTTATAAAATTTAATATATTAGTTTTAGATTAAAATATTTATATTGAATTAATTTAAATTGAAAAATAACCCTGATTATTAATAGATATTATTAAAGATATAAATAAATAATATTAATTATAAAAATGAATTTAATTAATTTAAATCGTCTATTAATGAATTTTTACAACTAATAAGCTCCAAAAATAGAAGAAATTTTAAAAAAGTAACCAGATTGTTAATAGTTATTGGAAACTGATTAATTAATGATAGCAATAAAAAATGACACATTAGTATTCGTGAAATATTTGATAAAGAATAAAAAAATAGTAAAAGATTTAATAGAATTCATAGTTAATCAAAAAGGAGATTTAAGTTAATAGTTTGTTCAAAAAGATAGTTAAGACCGAAAGCAATTATAGTATAAATATCCATAAATAGCTAGTGAAATATTATCAATAGATAATTTCGAATTGACTTAAATATTTTTTAATAATAATCCTTTTTTTAAAGAGATTTTTGAAGATGAAGATGACTACTAAAATGAAGATTAAGAATTAGAAGAAGAACTTGAAGAAGATGAAGAAAATGAAGATAGTAAAAATAAGTAAATAGAAAATAATATAATTAATTATAATGACAAACAAAAAGATTAAAAACAAGATGATTAAAGTAAAGTTTAAGAAGATATATAAAATGATAATTAATAAAAAGATTCATATGAATAAAATGAAGAATTAAAATAAGAAGAAAAAATTGAGTCAATAAAATAATAAGATAATTAAGATCAAGAATAAAATTAAACTAGTAATTAGAAAATACAATTAATTGATCAAAACTAATAATAAGATATAATTGAAAATGACAAATCTGAATTAATAGTAAATTAAAATTAATAATTATAAAATTTATAGGAAAATTAAATTGAATAAAAAAATGAATAATTTGATAAGGAATAATATTAAATTAATGAGAAATAATAAGATATAAATAATATTTAATAATAAGTGTAATAAATTTAAATAGAAATTACAGAAATAAAAAATTAAGAATATCAATAAGATCAATAATATAATGAAGAAAAAATAATAAAAAAACAAGAATAAAATATAGATTGCACTGAGCTTTTAAGAAATTTATTAGGTTTCTTAAAAAAAGAAAATATCAATGAAATAATGTCAACTTACTTTTTAAACGTGTTTTCAAATCTTTTTGTACACAATTCATAACTTTTAATAAAGCATTTATTTGAAAATGAAGATTACATAGAAGGGCTATTGAATAAAATAAATAACTATTCAATAAGTCTATTAATAATTAAGATTCTATAATTTAATATAAAATCTAATAATGATTACAATTAAATTTTCATGGTGAAAGAAAGATAAATTCTGCTGAAAAAACTAATTGAACTTTTCTTAAAGGATTCTTAAGATTGTATCATCTAACTTTAAGAAACATATTACAACATCTGTCACATTTTCATAGAAGTAATCAGCAACAGTACTTGTAATGGTCAAGCAATTATCTTTAATTATTTAGAAGAATAGTAATTAATTAGCAAAATTCTTTAGAAAATGAAAAGAGAACCATCTAATAATTATTTTATTTAATAAGGGACATAAATAATAACCTCAATCTTAAAAGCGTAATTAGATAATTAATAGAAGCCAAGTAATTTTTTTTAGAATAAAAGAGGAGAAGATGATGAGAGTAGGGAAAGTGATTTAGAAGAGGCATTAGATAGGATGAAATTGGAAGATGGAAGTGTAGAATAAATTATTGATAATTTTGAAGTCATTAAAATATAATTGTAATAGCATGTGGGTGAATAAAATTATTTTAATTAGAATAATGAGCCTGTTAAAATTCATTCAAATATTTATTATATTTTTTAAATGATTTCAATATTGATTCATCATGATTAAAATAGTCAAATTCATTCTCAAATTTAGACAAATTTTATTTTTGATACTATTAAAGCTATTCTTATTTAAATTAAGTGGAATAATCTCTTACATATTCTTATTAATGAACTACTTGAAAAGATGTTCAAAATTAAGTCTTATAAATGCTTTTTGTTGGGTAAAACTGATTTTCTAGACTTTCTTATTCATTCTATAAATTTGTCTTCTAAATAAAACCTTGGAAGTAGAGGAGTCCTTATTAAAATTGCTAATTTTATCAATAAGGAGTTGACTGATACTTTAAGTAAATATTATTATAATATTATAATAATAATATGATGATAATAATTTAATAATAACATTATAAAAAGATGATAATATTATAAAGTTAAATCTGATAAAATATAAAATAATATAATAAGTATTAGATCATGAAGGTTGGCAAAAATTTAGTGCTGATATGCTTGAACAAATAAACTCTGAACAACAAATCCTATTAGGAGGGTTTAACCCAAAGATAATAAAAGAGAAACTGACGATAAATAGCCAACAGGTATAATAAAACAACAATCTTTAAAAATTCAATTAATTGAAAGTAAAAATAATAAATAATAAAATAAATTAGAATATTTTGAATTAAATTTAACCTCAATCTCAGAAAGTAGACTAGGATGAGGAAGAAGATGAAGAGGATAAGGAAGCTGAGGAAGAAGAAGATGGGGAAAAAGAGAAGGATTAAGGGCAGAAAAAAGATATCGATTAATATTCTTAATCATAAATTCAAAAATAAACTGATGAGGATCAGAGTTAATTCTATCTTAATAATTTTTGGAAACTCTAGCCTCTCTAATATGATCTTGATTCATTAATCCAAGATCTCTGATATAAACTATAATTAGATCATTTCTATTTTATATATACACAAATTATACATTTTATATTAAATATTCATTTTATATATATTAAATATTATATATAAATTAATAGGATTATCATATTATTTTTAAATTTTCAAATTATTTTTATTAATAAATATCATTTTATATCGTATTTTTAAATACCATATTATATATATTTTAAATTTTGATTTTATTATTATTATTAACATAATCATTTTATTTTTATCATTAATTTTATTAAATATCATTTAATTAATCAGGATTGTTACTATATGAATTTATTGGTAAGAGATATTAATTATTTAAAGCATTCATCTTAATCTTTAATAGAATCAATTTATTTGCATAATTCATGTTAAGCTCTGAGATAAATATCATTAACTGTATTTACATAACATTATTCTTTATGACCTTTATTCAATCCCATCATGCAATAGGAAAAATGTTCTTAATTATTTTAATGAAATTTTAAACATTTTTCAATTTATATTTCATAATTATACTTTTCATAATAAATTATTTTTTTCTTAAACTATTCATAAATGTTTGTAAATTTTTATTCTTCTAATGACATTTATTATATACTTAATTAAATATATAAAGCATTTATATGTAATAAATTAATTTAATTAACTTCTAATTTTATATTAAATTTATTATTATATGCAATTAAACAAAATAATATTTCCTGCTCCTCAATGCAGTTATAATTATGATGATATTGGAATGTTTTATGTTCCAAAAAATTTTAAATAAAACTTAGTTGCCCATAAAAATATAAATAAAAAGAATATTGAATTTATTGATAATAATCTAAACTTAATAATCCAAAATATTTAAGATTAAGTTAATAATAATTAAAATTAATAAACAGGAAATACGGTAATTAATAATAACAAGATGAGTAACAATAATATAAATGACTAAAACAATATAAACAATAAAATAGGAAAATAAAAATAGAATAAAGAGATATCAGAATACATTCCATGTTTATCGCTAACATTTATGGATGAAGAAATGGGGGGAAGTTGAAACACATTAGTATTTTTTCATGGAAATGCAGAAGATATTGGGATAGCATTTGACTTTCTAAACAATATAAGGGAACAATTAAAAGTGAATATTATAGCAGTGGAATACCCTGGATATGGATTATATTATGGTGAAAGTAATGCTGAGTAGATTCTAATGGATGCTGAAACTGTTTATGATTTTATGGTTTAGGTATTGGGTATTAGTTAGAAGAGTATTATTTTGTTAGGAAGGAGTATTGGAAGTGGACCAGTTACTCATTTGGGAAGAGTTAGAATGCCAGGAGCTCTTATACTCGTTAGTCCTTTTACTAGTATTAGGGATGTTGTTAAAAATATGGTAGGTGATTTCATCAGCAATGTAATTATATTCTTATTATTATCATCATTAAATTCTTATTACATTATCATTAATAATTATCATTGATAATTATCATTAAAAATTATCATTAAAAATTATCATTAATAATTATTATCAAAGTATTATTCTATCAGTTTATTATAATTAAAATTAACATTACATCATTATTAAATCATAATTACATTATTATTAAATTATAATTACATTATAATAAATTTTCATAATACTATATTATTATATATTACAGTTGTACTTATTTTAATATAAATAAAATTAATTGATTGTGATATTAATAATAATTTAATATTAATATTAATAAATATTTATTATTTAAGTTAGTTGCAGATAGGTTTAATAATCTTCAGAATATAGAATAAGTGAAGGTCCCATGTTTCTTTATTCATGGATAAAAAGACACACTGATTCCTCATGACTAGTCCAAATAAATGTATGATATTTGTTCAAAAAATAATAAACTATGTCATTATTGGTTTCCTAAACTCATGGACCATAATTCTTATGATATAAATAAAGATATTCTAATTCCAATAGATAATTTCTTCAAAACTATTAAGTATAAAATATCCAATGATTATGATTATATTTTAATTATTCCTGAATAATATTAGCAGTGTCCAGATCTATTAATATAAAATAAAATCAAAATTAAAGAATCTTTTTTATCAAAATTTTATGAAAGATTTTTGGAATGATTTATTTATAATTTTTTATTATTAATATTAATCTTTTTCTTAATATATTTTAATTTATTATTTTACAATTACATTATATATTTTAATAATACTATTTTAATAATACTATTTTTATAATACTATTTTTATTAATACTAAATAATTAATTTGTAAATAAAATGAAGTGCAATTTTATCTTATTATTTTTAGCTTTCTTTTTGTATTCCCAATCTAGTAAATCAAAAAGCTAAAAATATGTTTTAAAATTAAAATTATTGCCTGAAGAATTAAAAAAAAATGAATTAGAAACTTAGATTTAATAATAGTTATAATATTACATCTCTAATGTAACAAATAGTGAAAATAAAGATAACTTTTTAAAAAATATATAATAACTAATAAATCAAAGGTAAACAGCAGTAAAATTACTTTAATAAAATTAAACAGTAATTGAGAATACTTAAAACAAGAAGTTGAAAAAAGTTTTAAAGTTAAAACATTATGTTGATTTTCATAATAATTATAACTGAGGATGAAATAGAGTATAATTAGAAAAATTATAATAAAATTTATAAGAATATTAATATAATAAATATCATATCAATAATTTAGCTTTGATTTATTAAATAAATTTGAGAATTTCCCAATACTAACTCTGCCAATTAACTTTAACAAATAAACTATCAGACTGCATATAAATATTTTAATTCTAATCTTTAACAAGAGCCTTCATGAAAATCTTCCTATTATTTTCGATTTTATCAACCATAATCTCCAGCATATATTCTTCTCCAACCATCAACTTCTAATGATAATCTAAATAATATTAAAAATATACCGAAATTAATAAAAACAGTTGCAACAGGGGAATAATCGGAAGTTGTTGCTGATAATTATCCTTTCAAACTATCAATAATAGTATTGACAATTCCATTATCGACAATCTAATCTTCACTTTATGCATTATGGTTGATTTAAAAAAAGCAGAATATTTTAAATTGTTATTTCTGATCTTCTTGTAAATCCTAATAGTTGTTAATCTACTTGCTAAACTGCTCTTCAACATAAATACCAAAAAGGTCAAAACATTTTAGTTTCCTATGCAGAATGTTTTCAGTAAATATTTTCAGAGAATATTGTCTATAGTTTTGATATCCTATTGATTCTTAAAGTTTCTTTTCTTTTATTATTTCTTGGAATTTTTAGCTTTTCGGTATTGTGTTTTCTTTTAATTGATATTTCACTATCAAATTTTAAGAGTAAATTCCAGCGTATAAAGCTAAACTATATTTTCCTACTTTTATTAATTTTTGCATATAAAATAAATGTATAACAATTTTATTAATATTAATATATAATATGTATAAATATTATTCTTAATCCAAAATGGAAACCAATTCAAATTCCACTAATTCTCATAATAAAATTATTGAAAATAATGATAATAAAAATTTATCACTCTTTTAAGTGAAATAAATGAGAAAGAATTTTGAAAAGGAAACTTTAATTTAGGCTAATAGAATTGCTTTGTTAAAATAAGAAGAAAATAAATTAAAGTAAAAAGTAAAAAGAGTTAAATAAAAAACTAAATAAATACTTGATTTTAAAAGATATAAATACATTAAAGATCAAGAAGTAATTATTATTGATTTAGATTTTTAATTAAATATTTTTTATTTAGAAACAATTTATAACTAGCTAATAAAATAATTTAAAATAAACAAACAACATAAAGTTTGAATAATTTAAATAAGAACATAAATAAAAATTATAAACTGAATCATAATTTTTAATGACAACAAATAATAAAAAGTTTAGAGAAATTAAAGAGAATATGATAAATAATGAATTGCAAATTAAAACTAATAATCTAATAGTAAAGCAATAATTATAAAATTAAAATTAATTAATAAGACATTAGTTAATTTAAGGTAATATTAATAATTAATTTAAGCTTCAATAAATTAGCAGAAATACTTTGAAAAAAAAATAAACAAAATAAATAAATAAAAATAATTGCAAATTGATAAGGAATATGACTTAATAAATCAAAACAATGTTTAAAATAAATAATTACAATTTTTCGAAAATTAAATTATGCAAAAACTTTAATAAGTTTAACAAAATCACAACCAAACATTTAAAAAATTAGAAGAAGCAATAGACCTTTCTTTTTCTGAATTTCAGAAGAATAACGAAGTTGTATTAGTAAATGAAGATAAACTAAAATAAACGTTTAATGAGATGGTTGAACAACAATCAATTTAAAAAAATGATGTAATTTTCAATAAGAGAACCTCAATCCTGAAAGTCAACCAAGAAATGCCTTCCATAAAACCACAAAAGTTCAAGTATTAGAAACTAATTTCTAAGGAAATAGTGTGATATTAAATATTAAGGATAACGAAATAATATGATATTAGAGTATTAATGATAAGGAAATAATGAGATATTAGAGTGTTAATAAATTATGTGATTATTTTAGAATATTGATCAATTATAATCAACTAATTTGGTGTCTGGTTATCGATAGAGCACTCTGATAATTGCATCGAAGTATTTCCTGCATACTTACATATGTTCTAATTCTTTGAATGCACAATGAAGGAATTTGTCGGAATGTTATTAAGCCTCTTCTGGAACTTCTTCTAGTGTGTTTCCGTAGTTGTCTTCAGTCATACATCTTTAATTATTTATATAATAAACATAATATAAATTAAATATCATTTAATATTAACAAAGTATTTAGAAAATATAATAAAATAAATTTCAATATTTAATTTACCTGTAATGGGCATCGACTAATCTCTTACAGGGTAAGAATCCTTTTTAATCTTCTTTTTGGGATTCATAAATCATTTTTTTACGACATTGTTAAATTCCGAGATAGTAATATTGGCATTCTCTGTTTCGGTTTGCTATTAAACGGATTTCTCCTTCTGAGGGAATAAAGCTTGTGTATTCTTAACTAAATTCGCTGTTTTATTTAGGAATTAGATTCATAAAAGGGAATGTGTTGTTTATTATTGACATTATCAATCTTCAAATATATATTTTAGAAATTTATTATTTATTTTTATATTTATCATTAACATTATTATTTATATTATAAACATTATCGTTTATATCAAAATTAATTTATTTTTATATTTTTTTATTATATTTAATATATTTTAAATTATATATTAAGATTAAAAATAATTTAAACTTTTTAATAAGTAAAAATTTAAATTTATAATAGTCATATTTTAGCTAATAAGGCTATATAAAGAAAGCTAAATTTGATAATGTTATTATTAAATTAAAATTAAAGTATGATACAAAATAGTATAATAATAAAAACTTAACAAATTAGAAAATTAAAGCAAAATTAAATAATTTATTAGATAAATTTATAAATTATAAAAAAAATAGATTTTTACAAAAAGCTTTCTTCTTTTTTTTTACATTAAGTTATTTGTCCTTTAGTATATAAAATTAAAGTAGATGATAATGATTATATATATTGATAATTATTTGAAACAAACAATTTAATTAAATATATGAATAATTAATTATTATTTTCATGTATGATAATTATAATATATATAGATTATATTGATGATAAATATAAATTGTAGATATAAATAAATTTAATAAATGAATAATTCTAAAAAAGATAAAAATTTTTCGTTGTAGAAAAAAGTGGCTGGAAATAATAAATCCGAAGCAAATTAATCTTCTAATGAGGCTTCCTCTTCAATCTCATAACTTTAAAAATACATTTAAGAAGGTACATCAGAACAAGAAATAATTCGTATGAAATACTGCTTTGATGCGTTCGACGTAGACAATAACGGATATCTAGACATCTCAGAACTAAAAGAAGCAATAAATGAATTAGGGATGACCGAATAATCAGAACTACTATTAAAGAGAGTTTAAGAATGTGACATTAATGGAGATAAACAATTATCTTTTGAAGAGTTCCTTAATTGGATGGGTATTTATGATAAAGATAAAAAAGTAAATGATGCTAATATTGATGATTTGTTTTAGATGGTCAGTAAGGATGGACTCAGTATTGGTTTGGAGGATATCTTAAAATTGAATTAGGAACTTAATGAGAAGTATACTATGCATGAATTGAATGATATGTTACTATTTGCTAATAATGAAACTAATTTGCCGGTCCTTAATTTTTAGTAGTTTTAGTAGGTATTGACCACTAATTATGATTTATGATTTATATTCTAGATTTTTATATTTTATATTCAATCCCATTATTTCGTTTTGAATAGTTGAATGAAGTAAATCATGTCATTTATCAAAGAGCAACTTCGGAAATCTTCAAATATTTGGCAAAGGTCTGATATTCCTATCATTTTTATTTTTTTGTGGTGTTTGCCTAGAACTTTCATAAGCTCCAATATTTCTTCATTGTTAAATCCTGATAAATAGTTTTGGTTGGCTACACCAGGAGCAAAAATACTCTTTTATTTTTTATATTTATTACATTTATACTTTCCATTGAAATATTCACGATTACTTCATGAGTTTCTTCTAATTATTATAATATATTCTCTAGGTTTAAGCTTAATGAGAACTTAAAATCCCAAATGCTTTATTATTCATGTTCTTATATGTCTTTTTTTATAATTTTTAGAATATTTTTATTTAATTCAAATTATTCTAATTCTTTTTAAGATTATCATACTAGATCTAAACCTAAATAATAAATTTTATCTAAGTTTTTATATTCAATTATTTTTTTTATAAGGTTATTGCTGTTAATAAATTTTTATTCAGTATTCAAATCTAAAGTATTATTAATATAAATTAAAATTAGTTTTTTTTACTAAAATGATTCTATAACTGAAAGAAGATATTCCCTAGTTCCACCTAATATCATTATTTAATTATTTTTAAACTTTTCAATTTCATTTTTTACTTTTTAAATATTCTCAAATATTATTTATTGTAATTTTTCTTTATCTTGCTCTTTGTATAACAATTTATAAATTAAATCACTATTATATTAATCTTCAATTTTAAAATTTCCTTCATCAGAAATTTAAAACTCATCTATTTAAAGATCAATTTAATATTCATAATCATATTGGTTATAAGATAAATAATTTTTTAAATATCTTCTTATACAATCTGGTCCGAAATCTTGTCCATCTTATTAATCATTTAATTTATTAAGTAAGTCTGAAGTATATCCAAAAATTTTCATACTTTTATCTTAAATATTAATTATTATTTATTAATCATTAATTTGTTAATTCATTGATATAAATGAGATTTTTTTTATTAAAAATAATATATATTTTAATATATTAATATTAATTTATGCTAAAAATATTTGTTTATAATAAATAAATATTTTTATTTATTTTTCATAATCTCAAATATTATTTCTTTTAAATATTTAAAATTTAAAATTATCATATAATAAAATATATATATTTATTTTTTCAAAAAAAATAATATAATACATATTCAAGTAATTAACATAAAATATATCTTTATAATAAAATGATAGAAATGTAAGATTTAAAATAAAAAGACAATGAATTTAAAGTTTCATATAAAAAAAATAATTTTTCTTTTGCTTAAATTTTTTAAATAATATAAATATTAATTTTCATAATCCTAAGTGTATTAATATTATTTAAATATTCCTAAATTTTGACAAAATAGGAATAACTAAATAAATTAACAGAAATATAGGATTAATTTTTAGAGAATTAAGGATAATAACGTAATGAATTAGTATAAATTTAATTAAATAATTAAAATTAATATTAATTGGAAGAATAAAATATTTAAAAATAAATTGACATTCAATAGTTTAAACATGATCGCCGTGAAGTTTTATGTGTTTAAATGATAGATAACAATGGAACAAAAATACAACTTTAAATAAGAAATCATTGTAATAGGGTAGAAAATATAATGGCATAATTAGATATTGTTTTTAAAAATTATAAAAAATATGCTCCTTAATCTGCTAAGATATTTTGCTATCATACAGGAGATTATATTGAGTAAGTAAATGAAAATTTTAGACATTAAAATTTATTAACTTTCAATTATAACAAATATGATAGAAAAAAAAATGTGTATGCAATTCCAGATTTTATATTTTATAATTGGAAAGAAGCTAACCTTATAGATTACTATGATTTTTATAATAATATGACTAGTTAAAATATAACTAAAAAAATATTTGATGAAAAATAAGAAATTCTTTTTTGGGTAGGAAATATTTATACAAATTTAGTAAGAATATAATGCCATGAAAAATATAAAGATCATGAGTTTATAAAAATAGTACACCCTGTAAAAAGTGGATAAAGTTTGACATTGTAAGAACATGGAAATTATAAATATCTACTTGATATATCTGGTTATGGATGGAGTGGAAGATTAAAATATTTATTATTATTAAAATCAGTTGTATTTATAGTTGATAGAGGCTCAGTAGAATGGTGGGATGATTAATTTATTCCATGGATTCATTATGTTCCAGTTAAATCTGATGCTAGTGATTTGGAATTACAATTAGAAAAAGTAAGAAATAATTAAACTTTAGCCTTCTCAATTGCTCAATAAGGATATTAATAAGCATTAAATGTATTTTCTAAAGACAATGTCTATATGTATTATGCAAAAGTACTAAATGAATATCCAGGAGGAGAAATCAATGATGTTTGATTATGAAATTATTT
>Ga0315908_10000799_pt1 | contig 24477 bp, 21 predicted proteins | sample LakEriMetagenome_12_FD_203520 | JGI IMG/M metagenome (GOLD analysis project Ga0315908, IMG submission 203520) | Freshwater fungal communities from buoy surface, Lake Erie, Ohio, United States - Buoy 4 MA124 | ecosystem: Environmental > Aquatic > Freshwater > Lake > Lake biofilm | place: USA...
AACGATGCGTATAGTTGCGATTTGTATTCGCTAGAGATAGCGCTGGATTTTGCGCAAACGAACCACAGTGGATTGCCGCTAACGGTCATTCTTTCCGATATGCTCGAAACCGGACTCGAAAACGATCAGTTGATGAGCCGAATCAATGCTTTGATGGTTTCGAAAAAAGTAAGTCGGTTAGTGGGTATTGGCCACGTGTTTCACACATATTCTTTTGCTTGGAACGTACCCATTACCACCTTTGTTCAAACAGAAGATTTTTTAGCCTCCGTTTCTGTTGATCACTTTCAACGACAATTGATTTTGATAAAAGGTGCGCGCACCTTCCGATTTGAGCGCGTTACGGAAATGCTTCAAGAACAAAGCCATGAAACCGTACTTGAAGTTGACCTCAATGCCCTCACGCACAACTTGAATTACTTCAAAAGCCTAGTCACGGGCTCTACCAAACTCATGGTAATGGTAAAAGCATTTGGCTACGGAAGCGGATCACATGAAGTTTCTTCCTTACTCCAATTTAATCAAGTCGATTATCTAGCGGTAGCCTATACTGACGAAGGCGTATCTCTTCGCAATGCTGGTATTTCTCTTCCTATAATGGTGATGAATCCAGAACCGGGTTCGTTCAGCGCATTGATCCGACACAAGTTGGAACCTGAACTCTACAGCCGAAAATCCCTCGATCTGTTTCTAAAAACACTACGCGCTAGTGGCTTGCGCGAAGCCTACCCAGTGCATCTCAAGCTGGACACAGGCATGCATCGTTTGGGATTTGAGGAGCAAGACATTCAGTGGTTAAGTGAGCTCCTCGAAGGGGAAATTTCCCTTCACGTGGCTTCTATTTTTACCCACCTCACCTCTTCTGACAACCCCGTTCACGACGAATTTACGAAGCACCAAATTGCACTATTTGATCAATGGAGCACCCAAATCTGCCACAAACTTCCTTACCCTGTACTTCGTCACTGCCTTAACACAGGTGGCATTCAGCGTTTTCCGGAAGCACAGTTTGACATGGTGCGATTAGGAGTAGGATTGTATGGTGTAACCGCGAAGGAAGGAGACCAACGTTTTCTAAAATCCGTAGGTACTTTCAAAACCATCATTTCACAAATCAAAAAAATCAAGGCCGGTGAAAGCGTGGGGTACAATCGAAATTTCATTGCTGATGCCGATATGACCATTGCCACCATACCTGTAGGCTATGCCGACGGCCTCCGCCGCAGCTTGAGCAATGGAAAAGGAAAGGTGTGGATTAATGGCCACCTCGCACCAATAGTGGGCAACGTTTGTATGGACATGACCATGGTTAACATCAGTCACATACCTTGTGCAGAGGGCGATCCAGTGGAGATTTTTGGTAAACAAATCCTCCTTCATGATTTTGCGGATGCTTGCGATACCATTCCTTATGAAATATTGACCTCTATTAGTCAGAGGGTGCGCCGGGTGTATTTACAAGAATAGGTCGGGTTTTCACTATCCAAATGGTATTGTGTACGAAAAACTAAAGAGTACATTTGTGGAAGGCTTAAATAAGGCACTTTTGCTCTGAAACTGTTCACCATGAAAAAGATTCTAATTCTCCTTTTCGTCTGTATTAGCCCCGCTTTTTTTGCGCAGCAAGCGGCTTTTGTGCATGATCAAATTTTGATTCAATTGGAAAAAGGCATCTCTCCAGACGAAGTAGAACGCGAATTTTCAGCCCAATATGGCATTCTGCCCGACTTTCACATCGAACGACTCATCAGCGAACAAATGCGTGTTTGGTTAGTTCGTTTCGACGCTCAACAGTTGGATGCAAAAACCGCCGTAGAACACGTTTCTCGTTTGCACGGGGTATCCGTGGCTCAAGTGAACCACCTTATAGAAGAACGCAATACTGTACCCGACGATGCTTTTTTTGGTTTGCAATGGCACCATGTTCAATCCAACGATCACGACATTAACTCTGACCTGGCTTGGGATATTACCACTGGTGGAACAACCGCTACTGGAGACGATATCGTAGTATGTGTAGTAGAAACCCAAGGTGCTAAGTGGGATCAAGTGGACATCGTTGACAACCACTGGATCAACACCAATGAAATTGCGGGAAATGGAATTGACGACGATTTGAATGGTTACGTGGATGATGTGGATGGCTGGAACATCACCAATGACACGGATAATCTCAGCACTGGAAGCCACGGAACACAAGTAAGTAGCATGATAGGCGCTAAGGGAAACAATGCTACTGGAATTGCAGGTGTTAACTGGGATGTAAAAATCATGCAAGTTCAAATGGGTGGCATTAGCGAAGCCAACGTAATTGAAGCCTACAGCTACCCACTAGCTATGCGTAAGCTATACAACCAAACAGGTGGACAAAAGGGCGCTTTTGTAGTTGCAACCAACAGCAGCTGGGGAACTAACTACGGTCAAGCCGATAACGCTCCACTTTGGTGCGCCATGTATGATACCCTCGGCTACTACGGCGTGCTGAGCGCAGGAGCTACCGCTAATCTCAATATCAACGTAGATACACAAGGTGATTTGCCTACCACTTGTCCGAGCCAATACCTCATCTCCGTTACAGCTACCAACAATGCCGACGTGCGTACCTTCAGCGGTTATGGCACTACGCATATTGACTTAGGAGCACCTGGAGAAAACGTTTATCTCGCTAATAACACCAACTACGGAACAACAAGCGGAACGTCTTTCGCTTCGCCTTGCGTTGCTGGTGGTGTGGCTCTGCTTTATTCAGTGCCCTGTGCTTCCTTTATGCAATTGGCTTTTGCCGATCCCGCTCAGGCTGCACTAAACATCAAAAACTACATCATGGATGGTGTTACGCCCATCAGCAATTTAAGTAGCGAAGTATTGAGCGGCGGTCGTATGGATCTTTTCGCCAGCATCAATTTAATGCTCCAATCCTGCAGTAACAGCAGTTGCCCTTCTCCCTATAATATTACCGCTACGCAAAATCCTAACAGCCTTGATTACACGATCAATTGGGGTTCTTTTGAAAACCAATCCATCTTCCATGTGCGTTACCGCGAAACCGGCGGAGAATGGATAGAAACCACAAATATCAATGCGGCTAGCTTTATCCTCTCCGGACTTACAGCGTGTACCACCTACGAGGTGGAAGTAGCGGCCCTTTGCGATACAGAAACTTCTGAATGGAGCAACACTTTCTCTTTCACCACTGAAGGATGCTGCGTAAATCCCGATGGTATCACTGTTCACCGTCAATGGGGCAATGAAGTTTACATCAGCTGGAATCCTGTTTTTGCCGCCGAATCATACACCATTCAGGTATTCTCGGGAGCCGACTTGGTGCAAACCATTACTTCTACCACACCGGAATGGCAACAAATCAATGAGCTAAATCCTTGCAGTTATTACAACATTTTGGTGACCTCTGATTGTCCTGCCGCTGATGAAGCGGTTCCATTTACCCTCTTCACACAAGGCTGCACAGATTGTGGTACACACACCTACTGCAACGTGAGCGCAAACTCCGCTAGTGAGTGGATTGCCAATGTTCAAATAGGCGCTTTAAACAACTCCACTGAAAGCGAGCCAAACGGCTACGGCGATTATACAGATCTCGGCTTCCAACTGGGGACCTCAACTACCGCGTTTATCAACGTTACACCCGGATACAGTGGCACAGCTTATTCAGAAAGCATCAAGGCTTGGATAGATTATAATGGCGATGGCATATTCTCCGACAATGAATTAATCTTTAGCCCTGCTCCTTCTAATAGCATGGTCAGTGGCAGCTTTACGGTGCCTTCTAATTCAATTGGCGCTATGACTCTGCGTGTGGCCATGTCATACAATACCCAATTTGGGGGCGGCGCTCCTGCGGTTCCATGCGGCACTATTGCATTCGGAGAAGTAGAAGACTACTGTGTAGATATTCAAGCCTTCATTAGTGTTGAAGAAAAAGACGATGCATCACTTTTCATATATCCCAACCCTGCTGATACGCAAATCGTGCTCGCTCAACGTGGAGTGCACGCCATTTACACCTTGCAAGGTCAAAAGGTCATCAGTGGTCAGCATGGCGAAATGAGCACCCTCGATATTAGCTCTTTGGCCGCGGGTATTTACGTGGTGGAGTGCAATGGTCAATTCGCTCGGTTGGTGGTAGAATAACCTGCGAAACTGAACTTTTCGGAAAGAAACGTGATTTTTAACGAACCTTTGGAAGTCTTTTCGGGTCTTCTTGGTAATGTTTGTGGGATAAAAGCGTTATTTTTCCCCTGTGTAATTATTCTCTGTTTCGATTAGCAAATGAAATACTGGTGTATCGCCCTTTCCTTATTCTGCATCGCCTTCTTTTGGGGGTCGCAAGAGGCATACGCCACTCATAATCGAGCAGGCGAAATTATTTATACCCACATTAGCGGACTCACTTATGAGATTCGCATTATTACCATCACAAAAACGAGCTCCTCTGCCGATCGGCCTTATTTGAAGATTCGTTGGGGCGATGAGCCCAATCTTCTTCCGGACTCTGAGTTGGACAGTTTGCCTCGTGTTATCGAAAACATTATCCCCGGTACTGATGCCAAACGCAACGAATATGTTGGCCAACATACCTATTCTGGACCAGGCGTTTTCGAGTTGTTGGTAGAAGACCCTAACCGTAATAGCGGAGTAGTTAACATTGTCAACTCGGTGAATGCCATTTTCTCTATCCGCTCGGTGCTGGTGATTAGCCCCGATACAGGGCATAACAATTCTGTTCGCTTACTTCGACCAGCCTTAGCCCAAGCGTGCATCTATCAGCCTTGGATTCACAACCCTGCCGCATTTGACCCCGATGGCGATGAGCTGGTCTACAGCCTTGTTTCTTGTTTAGGAGAAAACGGTGATCCTTTGCTCGAGTGGACTTTTCCAAGCTTTGCAACCACTAACGATCCCACAGACATTTTTGCAATCAACCCGCAAACAGGTGACCTCACATGGACCGTTCCTCCTATGGCTGGTGAGTTCAATGTGGCGATATTAATAGAAGAATTTAGAAATGGTGTTTTTGTAGGATCCGTATTGCGCGATATGCAGATCGACATCATTATGTGCAGCAACCAACCACCCGTAATTGCGCCGATTGACAACTATTGCGTTATGGCCGGCGAGTCCATTCAATTTAATGTGCAAGCCAGCGATCCTGATTTTGACAACATCTCTTTAAGTGCCTACGGAGGGCCACTTTCAGAAGTAGTCAACGAAGCAGAATGGAATGATAACACTGGCTTCTTCCGCTGGAGCCCCGAATGCGAAGAGGTGCGCGCTGCGCCTTATAACATGACCTTTGAAGCTACTGACGACGGTTATGTCAATCTCTCTGATATTACCACCATCAGCATTACAGTAGTAGCGCCAAGAGTGGAAAATCCTACGGCAACCGCTTTAGGGAATAGTATCAACCTCACTTGGGAAGCGAATACCTGCGGAACAGCAGTCCCTAGCTATCAGCAAGACGAAATCATCTATCAAATTTACCGCCGACAAGGACTGTATAATTTTGATCCGGATGACTGCGAGTTAGGTGTACCTAGCTATACAGGCTACGTGTACATCGGTGAAGTAGCCGGATGGACGAACACTTCATACACCGATAACACCGTGTTTTATGGCGGTAATTATTGTTACATGATCGTCACCATTTTTCCTGATGGTGCTGTGAGTTATGCAAGCGAAGAAGTATGCGCTGAAATTAAAAAAGATGTAGCTGTAATGACCAAAGTGAGCATTGGTATCACCGATGTTTCGCTCGGCGTAGATACCATTTGGTGGTCGCCACCTTCTGATTTGGATACCCTTGTGTACACTGGTCCATTTCAATATAAACTCTACCGAGGCACTGGCTTTACCGCACCTGATCAACAGGTCTATGAAAGTAACCTCTCTCCATTTCTTATTTGGAGTGATACTACCTTTGTTGATGAAAATCTGAATACCCTAGAAACAGGATATACCTATCGGGTCGACTTTTTCTCTAATGGTCAATTGGTCACATCCTCTTCCACCGCATCATCTGTATTTGTATTGGCTAACCCGATAGATAACGCCATTGCTCTCGACATTCGTCACGAGGTGCCTTGGACGAATATTCAATATGACATTTTCCGCAAAGCGCCCGGTGAAACCGACTTTAGTTTTATAGGCACGAGCGATACGGCGGCTTACACGGATAGCAATCTTGAAAACAATGAGCTCTACTGCTACAAAGTTTTTGTAACAGGAACTTACAACGCGGACAATGTGCCTGACCCACTCTTCAACTGGAGTCAAGAAGTATGTGCACAGCCTTACGACCAAACTCCGCCTTGCGCGCCTTCCATCACTGCCATCTCCGATTGTGAAACCGGGGAAGCTACGCTTACTTGGAATAATCCCAATAACAGCTGTGCTGACGATGTGCAGTCGTATAACATTTGGCGTGCACCCACACCAGACGATGTGCCCGTTATGATCGCTTCTATCGATTCGCCGGTAGATACGGTGTATCTATTGAGCATTATCCCTGCGGACAGCAGCATCGCAGGTTGTTATTACATCACTGCCCTCGACTCGTTGAATTTGTGGCCCGATGGATCATTCAATCAGAATGAAAGCGAGTTGTCCAATGCCGTTTGCATTGACAACTGTCCCGTATATACCCTGCCCGATGTATTTACTCCCAATAATGATGGTTCGAATGACGTGTACATTCCGTTTCCTTATCGATATGTAAAAGACATTGAACTTAAAGTGTTCAACCGATGGGGAACCTTGGTCTTCGAAACCACCGATCGCGATATTCAATGGAACGGTACCATCGCAGAGAGTGGCGAGGTGGCATCTGACGGTGTTTATTATTACACCATCACCGTAAATACCATCCGCTTAAGCGGCATAGCCCCTATCAACTTCTCTGGCTATTTTCATATCATCGATGGAGGAGCGCCGGTGAGTAACCAATAGCACCTTACTTTTGCCCTATGTTCACAGGAATTATTGAGGCGCTCGGTCTCGTTACACATATCACTCGCGAAGGAAGCAATATTCACTTCACTTTGGCCAGTGCTTTTACTCATGAATTGCGCATAGATCAAAGCGTAGCCCACAATGGGTGCTGCTTAACAGTGGTAAAAATTGAGGATGAGCAATACACCGTAACCGCCATTGACGAAACCTTGCAACGTACTAACCTTCATCAGTGGCAAGTGGGCACTAAAGTGAACCTTGAGCGCAGTATGACACTCGGTGCCCGACTCGATGGACACATTGTTCAAGGACACGTTGACCTCACCGCCCAATGCACCCAAATAGAAGAGTTGAACGGTAGTTGGAAATTTTCTTTCCAATACACGCCTTCGCCCGAGCACGTTACTGTGCCAAAAGGCAGTATTACCATCAACGGAGTAAGTCTTACCGTTGTTGACAGTGGTGCGGGATATTTTTCTGTTGCCATTATCCCATATACCTTCGAACACACTAACTTTCACACCCTAAACGTTGGGGATACCGTAAACCTCGAATTTGATGTAATTGGTAAATACGTTGCCCGTTACCTTTCGCAGATACAGCCACAGGCGTTTGCATAACATAATGACCATCCGATGATTCTTGCTCTTCAGCTTTTATTGAGTTTATCTATACTGATCGTGCTTCACGAAGCCGGTCACTTCATTCCTGCCAAACTATTCAAAACGCGCGTAGAAAAATTCTACCTCTTTTTTGACCCCTACTTCTCTATACTGAAGAAAAAAATCGGCGAAACCGAATACGGAATTGGCTGGCTTCCTTTGGGCGGTTATGTGAAAATAGCTGGAATGGTAGATGAGAGTATGGATAAAGACCAACTCGCCAAACCGGCCGAACCATGGGAGTTTCGTGCAAAGCCAGCATGGCAACGACTCATCATTATGATAGGCGGTGTTACCGTAAATGTGATTTTGGGTATAGTTATTTACGCTATCGTTTTGGGTGTTTGGGGTAAAGATTATCTACCCGCTGATAAAGCAATTTATGGCGTGCATTGCGATCCGTTGATGTATCAATTTGGATTTCGTGATGGTGATCAAGTGATCGCTCTTGACGGCGAGGCACCTGTCAGTTTCAACTCTATCAGTAAATCTCTTTTGCTCGATGATGTGCGCACCGTTACTGTGCGTCGATTTGGAAATGATATTCAACTGGCATTACCCGAAAACTTCGGTCAAATGCTTGTGGATAGTGGCGTGCGCAGTGCCTTCGCACTTCGTTTTCCTTGTTTAGTTGATTCTATTATCGCTGGCCAACCGGCAGAAAAAGCAGGGTTAAAAAAAGGTGACAGCGTGGTGGGCATCAATCATTTTTACTCGATCTATTTTCAAGATATACAACGCACCATTAAAGCCAACGCTGGTAAAACCGTTGTACTCCACATTCAGCGCAATGGTGAAAGTTTACGCTTGGAAGTACCCGTAACCACTGAAGGCTCCATTGGCTTTGCCCCAAAAAATGGCTTGGATTATTTCGACATTCAACACCGCGATTATTCCTTTTTCGAAGCCATTCCGGCAGGATTCAAAGAAGCATGGAATACCATTACCGACTATAGCAGTCAGTTAAAATTCATTTTTTCTAAATCAGGAGCAAAACAAGTTGGTGGATTTGCCACGTTCGCCCAACTTTTTCCTAACGAATGGGACTGGGCGGCCTTTTGGGAGCGTACTGCATTTATCTCGTTGATACTTGCTTTCATGAATATACTACCGATACCTGCTCTTGACGGCGGACACGTTATGTTTCTTCTATGGGAAATGATTACAGGTAAAGCTGTAAGTCAAAAAATCATGGAACGAGCGCAAATGGTGGGTATGGTGTTGCTACTCGGTCTTATGCTATATGGCAACGGCATGGACATTGTGCGCGCGTTGAGCAAATAATCCTTTAATACTCCAACTGCCAAGTATGCGCATTCTCTTGGCCATAATCACTTCTCTCTTGATGCTGCCAGGCGCAGCTCAAGACACCCTATTGTTTTCTCCGGAATACAAAACCTCTCGTGATATGGCGCAGGTGGGAGCATTGGCTTTTGATTCCCTTTTCTTTTTTGAATTTGAAGAAATAGACGCTCGTGAAGACGCCATCTACCTAAGTAAAATAGAATACGCCACCATGCAACAAACATGGAGAGAGCGAATAGATATTCCCCAAATAACAGATTGCGAGCAGAACTTTCGCTACCTCATTCCCTTTGCAGATTACTTTATCCTTTTTACTACCGGCATCCGTAAAGAGAACAATCATATTGAAGCCTACGCGAGTTTTATTGACTTTTCTGGAAAACTTAAAACACAACCAATATTGGTGCATAAAGTGCCTGCCGATAACCGAGCAAGCCAGCCCCGTTTTACCGTAGAGGTGAGTCCCAATAAAAAATACTTCATCACCTTTTTTGATCCTCCTTTTGAACGTAAAACCAATGAGACCTTTGAATTTCGATGTTACTCGCCCGACCTCGATTTGATTTGGGAAAAAAACCTTGAGCTTCCGTATGCGCAAGACATCGTGCAAGTGCATAACTATTTACTCGACAACTCGGCCAATGTATATCTCATGAGTGGTGAAAAGCCCTCGCGTTCGTCCAACTCTTTTTTGAAGTCACAAGCTGGGCGGTATGAAGTGTTTTACTACAACCACATCGAGAATAAATTGGAAGAATACGATGTGAGTTTGAAAGACAAAAACATCATTTCTATCCAGTTTGATTTGAACGCACAAAACGAATTGGTGATCGCTGGATTTTACACCAACAATTTCAATTTTTCGGTAGCAGGCACCTTTTATTTCCGGCTACTGCCCGAGGCTAAAGACTTGGCTGCTGCGGCTTATATGGCCCTGCCTAAAAAGCTATTGGAGCTTTATCTCAATGAGCGTGAAATGCAAAAAGACAAATCGATCAACGATCTTTTTCTTGACCACCTCGTGATTGAAGAAAATGGGAATACCCTGTTGATTGGTGAGCGCTACTACATCACCGAGCGCATGATGAATGACATCAGCACCGGCAGACAATACATTGAATACACTTATCACCATGGTGATATCATTGCTTTACAATTAAATGACGCTGGAAAAATAAACTGGGCTTCGAGCATTGCCAAAAATCAAAGTCGTCTCAACAATTACGCTCAGCACTACGGCTACCACTTTGGTAAAAAGGGAGACGATTGGATGTTCTTTTTTAACGACAGTAAAGACAATCAAGAACGATTGTCTAGCAAGCCCGATGGCTCTGCCAGTAGTTGGAACGGAAGTCAAAACAGCGTCACCACAAGAGTTCAATTATCGAGTGGCGGTCAAATAAACCGCTTTATAAGCCGGGACAACAAACAAAGCGATGAGCTCCTCCAGCCCGAACTCACTGATTTTGAACCCAATCAACCTCTACTTCTTGGATTTAGCACAGGAAAATCAGTTCGATTTGGCTTGTATGACTGACTTTGCGTATATTTGCAACCCGATTTTCACCCGACAATCGGAAGGCTTAATGCCTAGATGGCGGAACTGGTAGACGCGCACGACTCAAAATCGTGTGTCCTCGGACGTGTGGGTTCGATTCCCACTCTGGGTACAAAAGATGAAAGGCTATTTCAGATCAACTGAGATAGCCTTTTTTGTTTTTAGGCTAGTCTATTGTCCATACAGTCAATGCACCACTTCACACTTCAGTCAGGGTAAAGTCAACTTGTTTCTTGTCTGAGCAAATTCCATAAAAATTCGGCGAATTGATCACTAGATAAGGATCACAAAATATTCAACATCCCTTTAATTCAACATTTCTATTTGATGAAGTGAAGTTTATTCCCAGTAGCGGCCGAACGTAAATCAGTTTCTAATTGATTATAATCCTTGGGGAAAATCGTTTTAATGATCTTACCTCTCTCCAATAAATAAATCTCATCACAAGTTTCGCGTAGCGTAGAAAAAATATGAGAGGATATGATGAGTGTCTTGCCAAGTCCCTTTAAGTGGAGAATAATTTCTGTGATCAAAATATTACTCTGTATATCCACTCCATTGAAAGGCTCGTCGAGGATATAATAATGGTTGTCCTGCAATAAAATCGCTTGAAGGGCCAACTTCTTCTTCATGCCTGTAGAATAGTTAACAGCATATTGATCTAAGGGCAAATCGAAAATGTTCCTTTCCTCCAATTGATGTTGCCCATTCACTTCACCTTTTTTTCCCCGAGCATTCATGAGCAATTGAATGTACTCTCTACCTGTCATTTTTGAAAAGAAAAAAGGATCTGTTTCTAAAAACCCTAAATGATTTTTAAAGGGTTCGGCATCAGCAATCACGCGGCCATCATGACTCTCTAAACCTGCCATGCATCGGAAAAGCGTCGATTTACCCGCACCATTCTCACCCATTAGCCCATAAACTTTGCCCGGTTGCAAGGTTAAATTAATGGAGTCAAGTACTTGATTCGATCCAAATTTCTTTGATACAGATTGAATAGAAATCATGCTAAATATTGATTTAATCGCTTCACTGAGCGGTTGAAAAAATAGGGGATCAAAACAATCGCAAACGGAGGGAAACTCAAACTCATCGCCATCAATACACCCACCGAAATGCTTACCTCATAAGGAAAGGAGGTGTACTTGGCAATTACCATCAGCCATAAATACAACATGCCCAAACCAAAAAACAAGAGTGTGTTAACCGCTTCATTCGGAAAGAAAAGTAGTAACAACACTAATACAGGAAGAGCAAGTAGTGTAGCTCCATAAGATGCCACACTCATTTTCTTCAATAAAAAAATCTGAGCGCTCATGGCGTGCACCCAAACGAAGTATTCCCTTTCGGGTACATTATAGAAAGACATACACACTAAAAACAGAAAAAGGAGCGCAAACACGCATAAATGGTAATATCCATTGTAACCAGCGATAACCGCTAATGTGTAAATCGCAATTATCACTAGCAATGCTTTCCTAAAACCCACCATCATTTCGTAAGGACGTTTAGCGAACGGAGTAGGCACTACGACATCAAACGCTGTGTTCAATCGACTCAAGGCCAAAAGCACCGAGCAGACGATGAGCATAAGGCACCATAACCATTGTTGGTAGAACAATAAGAGCATTGCAAATGGAATGGATACACTGATGTTCTCAACCACTCGCACGCTTTTCGCTTTTCGATCGCCAAAAATACCTGAGAGAAATGCTACTCTTCTATTCTCCGATAAGCTAAGCATCGACCATGCTGCAATAAGCACAATAATAGGAGCTGCATAATGTGTTCTGCTAAAGAGCCCAACACCACCTCCTATTAAAAGAAGCAACAGCAATAGATAAGCCAGCAGCGGATGAATGCCAGAATCCAACACCTTTCGGTGTGCCATTTTAAGCTGAAGAATCCAATAAAATTTCACTTCGCTACACTCCTACAGATGGTAAGATGCAAAGGTCGGATAAACTGACTTTTTTTTAAATAAAAAAATCTACCTATAACTAGAGTGTGAATCATGTAATTCATAGTGTGAATTATGTAAGAGAAATAGTTGATGAGAGGTCCAACTTTGATGCATCAATCATTCACTTTCGAATGACTTGATGTACCCTATGAAAACAAATTCAGAATTACAACTTGATGTGCAAAACGCCATTCTTTGGGAACCTTTATTGCACGCAGCAGAAATTGGAGTTACTGCCAAGGACGGCGTCATATCCCTTACCGGAGTAGTGGATAGCTATGCCAAGAAAAAAGAAGCCGAAGCTGCGGCCAAACGAGTAAAAGGTGTAAAAGCCATCGTGGAAAACATCGAGGTTCATTTCCCCCATTCTTGGCAAAAATCAGACTTCGATATTGCCAACGCTGTATTGCATGCCTTCAAATCCAATTGGACAATACCAGCAGATAAAGTAGCTGTAAAAGTTGAAAACGGCTGGGTAACCCTCGAAGGCGAGTTGCACTGGAACTATCAACGAGAAGCAGCCAAAAATGCTGTTCGCTTTTTAACCGGTGTAGTGGGTGTAGTAGATCTGATCAAGATCAAAGCGGAAATAAAACAAGCCTTGGAAAAGAAAGACGTAGAAGATGCGCTTGAACGCAGTTGGTCTATTGATACTACCAATGTGCATGTGGCCGTATCTGGCACCACCGTAGCACTCAGCGGAAGCGTGAACTCTTGGTTTCAAAAAGAAGAAGCAGAGCGAATAGCTTGGAATACCCCCGGTATCTTCCACGTGTACAACGAACTCACCGTAGATCGCGAGTACGCGCTCAATTAATGGTTCGTTACTCATTGGTTTAATTCACTCACATTTCTTACTACAAACGCATATGCTTGATCAACATTATCAATACTGGGGCATGCACCTGATTTGGTGGTTCATCTGGGGTGGATTTGTGTTGTGGATTTTTTTCCTCCCCTATCGCGTTCCTGGAATGAAAAAAAAAGATACACCCCTTGATATTCTCCAAAAGCGCTATGCCAATGGGGAGATCAGCAAGGAAGAATTTTTAGAAAAATCAGCCATTCTCAACATTTAAGCACTACAACCTTTCGCCTATGTGTTTCTCGGCAACAGCTAGCTTTACAGCTGGCGCAGCTATTAGTTTAGTAGGAATAGCCGCTATAAAAACAAGGCAACACCGCGCTCAGCTGTTATTTGCTTGTATTCCGTTCATCTTCGGAATACAGCAATTAACTGAGGGCTTGCTCTGGATACAACTCCGATCCCATGCCGAGGGTTTAGTAGCGCATTTTGCCACACATGTGTTTCTCTTTTTCGCTCAGGTGGTATGGCCTTTTTGGGTGCCACTATCCATTCTGTTACTCGAAAAAAGAGAACAGCGCTCTGTGTTACAAAAAATCTTAGTGGCTTTAGGAGGTGCCTTAAGTCTGTACTTTATCTATTGCCAGTATCTCTATCCTGTAGACTCTGCAATTGAAGGGAAACACATTGTTTATTACCGAGAGTATCCGTCCTCCTTTGACCTTACTACCATTGTCATTTATGCCGTCGTAACTATCCTTCCTTCCTTTTTATCTCACATCCCACGAATGTGGATCTTAGGGAGTTCGATTGCCCTTTCCTTTCTCATTACCAGTGTTTTTTACCAGCATTACATCCTTTCGGTCTGGTGCTTTTTCGCCGCTATCATTAGCCTATCCATCTATACTATTCTGCGGGGATTAAATAGAAAGAAAAAAAGCCAGATGAAGGCCTTACGATTGTAGGCTACTATAATCATTCTAAAAAATTCCGGTAAGGTGAGCTGCGCTTGTCTACATTTGATCGAACATTTCTTTTTCGACTTACCATGCATAAACCAGCATTAACGGAAGTTCCTCCGTATTACCATTATTACCTCGGTTTAGTGGCGCAAAATAACCTCTTAGACGCTCTTGATGCCTCTGCTCAAGAAACAGAGCGTCTCATTGAATCGCTCACGGAAGAACAAGGTCATTACGCTTATGCTCCTGGCAAATGGACCGCTCACGAAGTATTGCGCCACATTATCGACTGTGAGCGCATATTTGCCTATCGTGCACTACGCTTTTCTCGCTTCGATGCAACTCCGTTGAACGGGTTTGAGGAGGACGATTATATCTTAAATGCTAAAGAAATACCCACGAGCAATGCCATGACACTGGCCGATTTCAGAGCGGTACGAGCGAGCACAAGAGTGCTTTTCGAACAAATGACCGAAAAGATGCTCGATGCCACCGGGCAAGCCAATGGATTGAGCGTGAATGTGCGCGGAATAGGCTATATGGTAGTAGGACACAGCCTTCACCACCTCAAAGTGATTCGTGAAAAATACCTCGGCCAATAAAGGTCGCCCGACCACGGATTTTCGTTAACTTCGTGCCATCTATTTTTTTGAAAGACAATGAGCAAACTATCTTTTGCAATGGGCCGCAAAAACTATATCCTCTTGGGTATTGGCCTCGTTATTCTTCTCGTTGGTTACCTTATGATGAGCGGTGGCGGATCTCCAGACCCTAACGTTTTCAATGGAGATGAATTGTTTAGCTTCCGTCGTATTACTCTTGCTCCTATGGTCGTATTGGCTGGCTATATCTTCATCGGATTCGCTATCATGTACAAACCGAAGGCAGAGAAGTGAGCATTCTTCAAACCATTATCATCGCCATTGTAGAAGGTCTTACGGAGTTTTTGCCCATCTCTTCTACCGGCCACATGATCATTGCTCAAAAACTCTTGGGTATTGAACCTTCCGCGTTTACCAAAGCGTTTATCGTCAACATCCAATTTGGAGCTATACTGAGTGTGGTGCTGCTGTACTGGAAACGTTTTTTCCAAAGCCTTGATTTTTATTTTCGTCTTTTCGTGGCCTTCATTCCTGCAGCAGTGTTGGGTGTAGTGCTCAAATCGCATATCGACTCTCTGCTCGAAAGTGTTACTACTGTAGCGGTTTCGTTGCTCGTAGGAGGTATTGTTTTTCTCTTTATTGATCAATGGCTCAATCCGAAAAACGACAAACCAGTGAGCTATAAAAGTGCCTTTTCCATCGGTTTGTTCCAATGTTTGGCCATGATACCGGGGGTATCGCGCAGTGCTTCTACCATCATTGGTGGTATGATACAAGGGCTAACACGCAAACAAGCTGCCGAGTTTTCCTTTTTCCTTGCTGTGCCTACCATGTTTGGCGCATCGGCCTTAGAGCTTTACCAAGCTTGGGATGAAGTACCCGAACTTTTTACCACAGAAAACCTTACCACGCTTGCCATTGGCAATGCTGTGGCCTTTGTGGTTGCTTTGTTGGCCATTCGCTTTTTTATTGGATTTCTTACCAAACATGGCTTCAAAGCCTTTGGATGGTATCGCATAATCGTAGGAGCCATTTTACTCATTCTCCTCGCTATGAATGTTCCACTCGAAATAGTAGATTAATTCACCACCTTGATTGCACTATCGGCCGTCATAATCACTTACAATGAAGAACGCAACATTGAGCGTTGCCTTCAATCTTTAGTGGGTGTTGCGGACGAGATAGTGGTAGTCGACTCTTTTTCCAAAGACACTACAGAAGCCATTTGCAAGAAGTATGGTGTGCGTTTTATTCCTCATGCTTTTGAAGGGCACATTCAACAAAAAAATTACGCTATTGATCAAGCTTCGCACGAATGGATACTTTCCCTCGATGCCGACGAAGCGCTTACTGATGAACTGAAAGCTTCTATTCTTCAGGTAAAAAAAGATCCACGACAAAAAGGATATCGCTTTAACCGCTTGACCTATTACTGCGGCCATTGGGTAAAATACTGCGGTTGGTATCCGGATACCAAAGTGCGTCTTGTGCACAAAGCTCATGCGCGCTGGACCGGCGTAAACCCGCATGACAGGCTCGATATGACTGATGGAAGTGAAACAGGACATCTCACTGGCGACTTGTTGCACTATTCCTATTACACACGTCAAGATCACTTAAAACAGATCGATTATTTTTCGGCTATTGCTTCTAAGGAGTTACATCAGCGAGGAAAAAAATCGTCGTGGCCATTGATCATCATAAAAGTAATCGCGCAGTTTGTGAAAAGCTTCGTTCTTAAAACTGGATTTTTGGATGGCGCTACCGGCTTCACCATTTCGCGCTTAAGCGCCTTTGCGACCTATAAAAAGTATCACAATCTCCTTTTGTTGCAACGTGGAAAAAGTATTTAACCATATCCTCATCGCCCGCACTGACAGCATTGGCGATGTGATGCTCACTTTGCCTATTTGCGGAGTGATCAAAAAATATTTTCCCGATTGTCGAATTACTTTTTTAGGAAAAAATTATACGAAAGACATCATCGGTGCGTGCAGTTATGTAGATCATTTTCTCAATGCTGACGAGCTTTTCGCGATGGATGAAAACGCACAAGTCACATTGATTCAACATGGAAAATACGACGCGGTAGTGCACGTTTTTCCTACCAAAGAAGTAACAGCTATTTGTAAAAAAGCGAACATTCCTTTACGCATAGCCACTACCAATCGACTCTTTACTTGGTTTACTTGTAATAAAAAAATATATTTTTCTCGTAAAAAAAGCGACCTCCACGAATCGCAGTTGAATATGAAACTACTTCGTGGGCTGGGTATTGATTTTATTCCTGCTCTTGCCGAAATACCCGATTACTATGGCTTTTCGGGCGATTTAGAATTGATAGAAAAATACCAATCCGAACGATCGTTCGGTAAATTTAGGGTGTTGCTTCATCCACTTTCTAAAGGAAGTGCGATCAACTGGTCATTGGCAAATTTTAGAAAGTTGATTGACCTTTTACCACCTGATGAATTTGAAATGGTAGTCACCGGAACAAGCGCAGAAGGTGATGCGATTAAAAAAAATTGGGGAGCTATGCCCGCTGGAGTTATAGACGCTACTGGCAAATACTCGCTTAAAGAATTGATTGCTTTCATTAGCTGCGGAGATGCGCTAATAGCGGCCAGTACAGGGCCCCTGCACATAGCTGCCGCCACGGGTATAAATGCCATCGGGCTTTACAGCAATCGCAGACCCATACATCCCGGGCGATGGAGACCTTTGGGAAAAAACGCAACTGTTGTTACGGCTACCAATGAGCCCCAACCAGGAGAAGAACTACTTATCAGTCCCGAATCGATCGCGCAGTATCTGAAGAATTTAAGCGCAGCACGGCCAACAGCGAAATAGTATAGGCGTAGAAGGTAACGCCTGACTGGGATTCTAACGTATCTTCTGTAATAAACGAGATCATCACGATTAACCACGCGCAGGTGAGTAACCAATTTTTTCTATTAGTCGCCTGAAAGAAGGGCATGTATAACAAGACTAAAAACACCATGAGTCCCAACACTCCAAAAGTGATACAAGCCGTTAAATACTGGTTATGCGCCCCTAGGCGGTGCTTGTGATCCAATGGGCTTTTCATTTCGTCATACATACGAGCAAAAGCATCGCGCACATCGCCAATACCTACACCTGTCCACAGTCTGCGTTCCGTGATTCGAAAGGCTACTTCCCAAAACAGCATTCGTTGCCTTACCGAATGACCATTTGGGTCGCCGCCTTGCCTATAGGTATTCCATTCATAGAAAATACGGTCCATTCGCAAGCGCAGTCCCGATCGGGTAGTCCATGTGATGTTGGGAATTCTGTTTTCAATATTTTGAATGTCTTGAGCTGACAGACTTCTGACTCCTTCTGCATCTTTTCGCAAACCTTTCGAAGTCAAATAACGGATTAGTACAGGGCGTACTGCCTTTTCACTCGAGTCGAAAGGCAGGCGGCTTCGTTTTTCCCACTCCTCCTTTAACTCACTATCTACGATATAAATCCAAGTGTAATGGCCGTTTTCAATTTCTCTGTTTTCGCGGATGTGATAATAAATATTTCCACTAGGGCTTACCGCATCTAGCTGATTGAAGTCTACATTTTCAACCGTAAAATACTCTGAATACCATCTGCGAACGGTCATAAAAGAAACCATTGGAACAATGATCAAAGCGATGGCGGTGGTCCACTTTAGCCATTTACGGCGCGTAAACAAGGCCCGGCGCAGAAGGAAAAACAGAACCAATAAAAAAATCAATGCAAAGCCCGTCATGGATTCTACTACCCACATGAAGTAAAGAAATACCGCTACCATCAATATACCTACCAATAAGTGCAGCTCCTTTTTTGTGATGAGATACCACACTATACCGATACCAAAAACCAACATGAGGCTAAAGCGTATGTGCGAAATAAGGATGGAAATTTCTCTCACATCAATGGGGTTTCGTGCTTTGAAACCTAGTGGAGTGGCGAAACTGTTGTACCACCCAAAGTAAACGGATAAACAAATGCCCGAAGCGATCAATAAACCGACAAGATAAAAACGGAGAATGCGATACAACTGTTTTTTTGAAATAGCTTCAAAACCGCTGATGGCTAGCGGGATTACCAGAAGTGGTAATTTCAATAACACCTCTTTAATTCCCTCCTTTTGATTGGCTGTCCAAAGCAGGCTAAAGGCAAAGAGAAAAAAGATGCCTATCATTGACCACGCCGCGGGCTGATGTAAAAAAGCGGTCAACCTTTTTTTTATACTTCCGTCGAAGGCCATCCACAGCATCCAAACACCGATGAGCCAAAAGGTAGAGATGGACATAAAAAGATTAGCCAAAGGCAGGGAGAGGGCTAATAAAATCAAGCCCGTTTCCTGCAAAATCAGCACACTTTTTTTGATGTTTTCTCTATTCATGCACGCACACCCTTCGCTTATTTGCGTCCGGGAGCCGCCAATAAAGCGGCATAACGCGTATTGAAGATTTCGCTTACCTGAGCCAAGCACGGGTCATATTTCAAACCACACTTTACTCGGCCATCTTGGTAATAATAACGCGATACGATTTCGTTTTCGAGTTCTTCTTTTATTTGATCCTTGAACTTGATGAGATCCTGTTCTTTGTGTGGTTCAATGCGTGCATAAAGACTCTCAAACTCTGTCTTTGCGTCACTGAAGTACTTTTCTTCTTCCGCTACTTTTCTCAATTCTTTGTATAACTCTTCCGTGCGCGTGTTGTAGGTAAACTCTTTGTTTTTGGCATAATTCACAAAATCAAGATACTCCGCGTCACTGAGGTGAAAACGATCAGCCGAGTCGATAGTAGTGTGTGAATAATAGTACTTCGTGGCATAGTCGAAGGTGATCCAATTGGTCGCCAATCCAACAAGAATGTTGCTGGCTTCGCCGGGGTTTATTTCCACATCCGGACGAATACCGCGACCATCATAAACAACTCTTCCGTTACGGGTATTGAACGGTTTGATAAGGGAATCCGCGGTTGTTTTTACTTCACCAGATTGTTCGTCGCGGTGCGAATAGTCTAACCGTTGAATGCATCGACCGCTGGGAGTGTAATACTTTGCTACGGTCAATTTCATTTTGGTGTTATAGATAAGATCTTTCGTTTGTTGCACCAATCCTTTGCCGTAAGATTCCTCTCCTACCACTACAGCACGATCAAGATCTTGCAAACTTCCGCTCACAATTTCAGATGCTGATGCCGACATTCCATCCACTAAAACAATGAGGGGCATTTGGGTATCTAGCGGTTCATTGAGACCCGTGTAGGTTTTATTCCATTCCTCAATTTTTCCTTTAGTAGAAACGATCTCCGTTCCTTTGGGAACAAAAAAGTTTACGATGTTGATGGCTTCGCGAAGAAGGCCACCACCATTACCGCGGAGATCGAGCACGCAGCGCTTCATGTTTTTTCCTTTCAGATCCATGAAGGCATTTTTCACATCGTTGCTTGCTGTTTGAGTAAATCCAGTCAATTTGATGTATCCCGTTTGATCATCTACCATGGCATAATAAGGCACATCTGGTATTTTGATTTCTTCTCGTTTTATGCGAATGGTAACTGGGCTTTCATTACCGAAACGTTGCACGGTGAGTTCCACATCTGTGCCCGGTTGGCCGGTGAGCATATCGGTGATTTCGTCATGCGTTTTGCCTTCAACGGATTTGCCGTTAACGGTCAATACCACATCACCCGCTTTTAAACCAGCTTTCGCGGCAGCAAAACCTTGGTAGGGCTCCGTAATCGTAATCTTTCCTTTGATGGTATTTACCAATGTTCCTATGCCACCATACTGGCCTGTTTGCATGAACATGGCGTCTTCTATTTTGGACTCTGGATAATAGACCGTATAGGGGTCGAGCGACTTCAACATAGCATCGATACCCGTTTTCATCAAGGAACCTGGCTTTGTATCATCTACATAATACATATTCAGTTCTTTGTAAACGGAGGTAAAAATCTCGATGTTTTTCGAAATTTCGAAAAACTCATCGGCTACCGTAGCAGAGGCGAGTATGGTGATGGATAAAGCGGCGCCGATTATCCAGGCGCTCATTTTACGCAGGCTTTGCATAGACTTTTTCATCATGAAGGGAGCGATTCAGTATTTGACAGCTGGTGCACATAACGGGAAAGTAGGTCAGAAATTTTACCGTGTACGTACGGATAATTGGGAATGCCTTTTCCAGTAAAAATGAACATCAGCGTTGACTTCTTTTGTTGGCTATCTAATGTTGCGTACAATAGGTGTTTTTGTTTTCGGTATGCTTCTTTCATCAAGCGTTTCACTCGATTTCGATCATGAGCCCGCTTGAAATTTCGTTTGCTAACTGTAAACATGGCCTGCGCAGGAAAAGGAATATCGACGTTCACCTCGTGTTTTACTAAAACAATAGCGGGCGATTTAATACTGGTGCCACTCTCATAAAGAGCCTCTATCCATTGCTTTTTGGATAGACGTTCCTCCTTTGTGAGTTTATTGCGGTACTTCGTTTCGATAGACATTCTCCTTATTTCTTCGAGGCTTTCTTGGGTGTTTCGGCCACTTTTTTCTCCTCTCCAGCGGCTACCTCGAGTGCTTTCTTATAATCGTTGTCGCGGGTGAGCAACACTTTGTACATGGTTGTATCATCAAACATGCTGCGTGCGATTTGAGCTTTGATGCGCATTTTTAATTCCGCATTTATTTTCTTCAAAGCAGCCGGTTTAACTTCAATCTTTTCTTTTTCCGCCACTTTCACAAGCTGCGAAATCATAGCGTCCGTAACGATAAACTCTTTTACGAATGCATCACCATCTTTATACTTCTTCAGATCTCTGCGATGTGCATCGGTGTAGTCGAAAGTAAATTGGCGGATGATGCCAGCATAAGCCAAGTCGGCTAAAAGTCCTGAAGACAAATAAGTGGTGTCAATAGGGACAAAAACATCGGGCATAATGCCTCCGCCTCCATATACGATGCGGCCTCCAGGAGTAGTGTACTTCAAAGAATCGGGGAAAGAAACACTATCTGCGCTGAGCAATTCACCGCTCACTATACGTTCATGAAAATCGTCGCTATAGTCAATAGAATCACCATAGGGCTTTTGTATGCAGCGACCTGTGGGTGTATGATAACGAGCAATCGTAAGACGAAGGGCGCTGTTATCAGCGAGTTCAATTTCGCGTTGTACGAGGCCCTTACCAAAAGAACGTCGGCCAACAGTGATGCTTCTGTCCCAATCTTGCAGCGCTCCAGCGACAATTTCGCTTGCCGACGCCGAGCCTTGGTCGATTAGCACAATGATTTCTTTGTCTTTAAAATCGCCTTCCTTCGAAGAAGTAATGACTTCTCTATCGCTATGCGCTCCTGTGGTGTATACGATGAGTTTATCTTCAGTTAAAAACTCTTCGACCATGCCCGTTGCTTGATCCATTAAGCCACCACCGTTTCCGCGTAGATCGAGAATCACCTTTTTGCAGCCTTGCTTGTCGAGCTCATTCATGGCGTTCATGAACTCCTCGTAAGTAGTGCGTGCGAAACGTTCAACTTTCACATAACCCGTGCTATCATCTACCATAAAGGCCGCTGGAACACTTTCGAGGGGGATGTTTCCTCTGGTGATGGTTAAGTCCACTGTTTCTTTATTTCCTGGGCGGAAAACAGAGATGTTTACTTTCGAGCCCCGTTTTCCTTTAAGCAATTTTTGCGCTTTATCGCCGTCCAAATCTTCACCGCTGATAGACTCCCCCTCTACTTTGACAATGCGGTCTCCGGCCATTACGCCCGCCTTTTCAGACGGACCGCCCTCCACCGTTTTTACCACCATGAGCGAGTCGCGCAGAATAATGAATTCTACACCAATTCCTTCGAAACCGCCATCTAACTCTTCCGTTGCTTTGGCTAACTCTTCGGGTGTGAGGTAATAGGAATGAGGATCCAAGTTTTTTAGAATAGACCCAATGGCATCATCGATGAGCTTGCGTTTGTCAACGCTGTCCACGTAATTGTCCTCAATAAAATCGATGAGGCTTACGAGTTTATTAGGGTTCTCTTCGGTTCCCGTTTTTATTTGGAAAAGATTACGATCGGCGAGAAAAGTGCCAATGAGCAAACCCACAATCAGAGTGCCCGCGTAATAGAGCGGTTGCATCGAGGATGGTTTGTTGCTTTTGGGCGTTTCGTAATATTTACCGAGATGTTCGTTATTCATGCTTAATTGTACCGATAGGTCTCTTGCAAAGATGAGAATCTGCGGGCTCCTTTTTACAGTTTTTGCTTAAATTATCAACGAATGCGGTGGCAAAAGAAAATAGGATCAATCGATCGTCATTTGCACCACCTCCAATCCGGCCTCTTTTAGAAATTCGATACCCGTTTTGTCCTTATACTCATCGATGTACACCATGCGTCGGATGCCTGCTTGTAGTATGAGTTTGCAGCATTCTTTGCACGGCGAGAGGGTGATGTAAAGCGTAGAATTTTTGGCATTATTGGTTGACCGTGCCACTTTCATGATGGCGTTCGCTTCGGCATGCAAAACATACCAATGCGTTTCGCCATTATCATTTTCGCATGTATTTGGGAATCCGCTGGGTGTTCCGTTATAGCCATCGGAGATGATCATGCCGTCTTTTACTAAAATAGCGCCCACTTGCTTTCGCACGCAATGCGAAAGAGCTGCCCATTCCTTTGCCATGCGCAGGTAGGCATGGTCATAACGCTCTTGTTTTGCGTTGTTTTCGTATCTGATTTGGCCTTCTTCCATGGATAGTGTTAAAACGAAACGAGAAACAAGGCAGAATACTGCAACTAGTTTCTCGTTTCTAGATCATCGTACTACCTTGCCTGCAGCAAGGTTAGAAGCATGTGATTAATATTCGTCTTCGTTGAAGAAGAAATCTTCTTTGGTGGGATAGTCCGGCCAAATATCTTCGATGCTTTCAAATACTTCTTCGTCGTCTTCAATTTGCTGAAGGTTCTCAACCACCTCAAGCGGTGCACCGGTACGCATAGCAAAATCGATTAACTCGTCTTTGGTTGCTGGCCAAGGTGCGTCTTCCAAGTAGGAGGCTAGTTCTAGTGTCCAATACATAGCCTAAGAGTTTTAATTGGTTAGTTTTTATCGAATCGCGAAAGTAAACGAATTATTGTAAAAAAAGCAAGAGTTCCTAATCGGCGCTATCTTTCTTTTTTTCAACCAATTAACTCGATTAAATTCAAAAAAACAGTTATGATTCAGGAATCCAAGGCTTTTCATCTGCAGAAAAAACCTGTGTCCAGCGTCTAGAAAGCACAAAAAGGTAGTCTGAAAGACGGTTGAGATAAGCCAAGACAAGAGGGGGCAGAACTTCATGTTCACCGAGATGAGTAACCAGTCGTTCGGCACGACGGCACACGCATCGAGCAATGTGGCAATGTGACACAGCGGGATGCCCGCCTGGAAGCACGAAGTTTCGCATTTCTGGCAATACCTCGTCCATGGCATCCATGGCCACTTCGAGTTGTTCAACATCGCTTTCAGAAAGTGAGGGGAGCTTCATTTTTCCTGCATGATCCGGTTCGAGAGCAAGGTGGCTTCCCATGGTAAATAGTCGGTCTTGAATTCTCAAAATCAAGGCCTTGTCCTCATCAGGAGCCAAGTCGCGCAGCAGTCCC
>Ga0315908_10000802_pt1 | contig 24413 bp, 27 predicted proteins | sample LakEriMetagenome_12_FD_203520 | JGI IMG/M metagenome (GOLD analysis project Ga0315908, IMG submission 203520) | Freshwater fungal communities from buoy surface, Lake Erie, Ohio, United States - Buoy 4 MA124 | ecosystem: Environmental > Aquatic > Freshwater > Lake > Lake biofilm | place: USA...
ACCCGCTCCGCACCGGGGAAGCCGCCTTCCGTCTTGCGGCGCTTGGAAATGGCAAAGCTCAGGTCCGCTTCGATCGGCGTGGTTTCCGGGTCCAGATCATGGCCATAGAGCGGCAGGCCGGCCTCAAGTCGCAGTGAGTCGCGCGCGCCCAGGCCGATGGGCTTCACCTCAGGGTGCGCCAACAGCGCCTCGGCCAAGGCTTCGGCGTGTTCGGACGGCACAGAGATTTCATAGCCATCCTCGCCAGTATAACCGGAACGAGTGATGCCCAGCTTGATCCCGTTCCACAGCCAGCGCGCGCCGGCCATGAACTTCAGATCGGCAAAGGCCGGCTGATCCGTGGACTCAGGGGTGAGGTCAAACCGGCTCATCACCGTCACTGCTTGCGGGCCTTGCAGCGCGAGCAGCGCATGATCCTCCACGTGGTGCAACGTGATTCCGGCCGGCAGCCGCGCCTGCATATGGGCGATATCGCCATGCTTTGTGGCGCCGTTCACCACGAGGTAAAAGCTCTTGCCGGTGTTGGTGACCATCAGGTCGTCCAAAATGCCGCCATTGTCCGCCAGCAGCAGCGAATAACGCACGCGGTGGGGCTGCAACGCCTTGAAGTCACCGGGCGCCAGGCTTTCCAGCCATTCGGCGGCGCCTTCCCCTTCCACCAGCAACTGGCCCATGTGCGACACGTCGAACAGCCCAGCATGTTCACGCGTCCACAAATGCTCGGCGATGATGCCGTCGAACTGGATCGGCATGGCATAGCCGGCAAAAGACACCATGCGCGCGCCCAAGCGGCGGTGCAGCGCATCGAGCGGCAGTGTTTTCAGATCGGCATCATCAGCCATACGGCCCCCGGCAACAGTCACGGTCCAGCCTTGTGCCAAACCTGGTTCCCCCACTGTCGCCAGACCTGAGAGCTTTGACCGGACAATGTCCGGCTTACCCCTTCGGTGGGGTGAAGGCGTGAGCCCGCACCCGCTTTCCAGAGTGTCGCTGATACGCCGGCGCGGTCCTTTTGCCTGAGAGATTCCGGGGGCGGCTTGCTCCTTCGGCGGTGAAACTTGCGCTTCACACTCTCCCGCGCGCGGCGCCGGAGTTGCCCCCGGCGACAACCGCCGATTGGGCGAACCTCGCGCCTGAGTCAACTGCCCGAATGACCACCACAATGCCGCAACCCCATCGGCAGACGGCCGTAATCCTAGAGCATGATTGCCAAGCGCCTGCCCCTGATTGTCCTGCTCCTCGGCCTTGCCCTGGCGTTGAGCATCAACCGCGCCGATGGGGCGCGGCCAACGTCAACTCACGCCGAATCGCTGCCCTGAGCCGGCTTATTTGGCGATATTGTAGGCCAGCGCGCGATCATCGAGCTGGAAGCCGAGCAGCACCTCGAAGCTGGCGGCGCGCAGGGCAGCCTTCACTTCGGGATCAGCCATCGGATCGGTGGCCGCATCCAGTTCACCCGGGCGGCGCTTGCGGTTGATCTTGTCGAGAATGGCCTGCGGCACCGCGGCAGCGGTGCGCGACACGGCAGCCGTGGCCGTGCCCTGGGCAACGGCCCGTTCCTGGCCGGCAGCAAAATTCACCGTCACCTGGGAAATCTGCTTGGCGTTCACGATGTTCCCGGCCTGCACCACGGCGGCAAATACCGGCAGCACGAACTGCCGGGCTGGCGCTGCGTCGGTGCGGCGCACGATAACGTCATAATTAATGCGCGAAACGAACTGATCGCTGGTTTCGGCGCAGTCATCGCGCACGTTGGTGATGGTCGCCACGGCGTCCATGTTGGCCGCATCGGCAACGGTGCCGGCCGCACCCGGCCGAAACAACGTGATGTCGCCGGCATAGGCCGCCACCGCGACGGCCGGGCATGAGGAGCGCCGCACCGCCAGAGGATTGCGGTCGCACGCGGCCAGAAGCAGCGCCGGCACGGCAACAGCGGCCAGGGCGATGGAACGGCGAAAAGCAGGGCTCGTCATGCCCCTTCTCCTATGGGGCAAAAGGCGTCACCGCAAGCGCCAACAAACTATGGCGCGGGCCGGGCCAATCGCGTATCAGCCGGGGCATGAGCAACGTCGCCCCCGCCATGGATTTTGTTCCTGCCGAACTGCCAGCCCTGAACGTACTGGTTGCCGCTCCGCGCGGCTTTTGTGCCGGGGTGGATCGCGCGATTCACATTGTTGAACTTGCGCTCGAACGCTGGGGCGCGCCGGTTTTCGTGCGGCATGAAATCGTCCACAACAAGTTCGTGGTGGACAGTCTGAAAGCCAAGGGCGCCATCTTCGTCGAGGAACTGGACGAAGTGCCCGACGGTGTGCCGGTCGTGTTTTCCGCCCACGGCGTCCCCAAGGCCGTGCCCGCCAAGGCCGAAGAGCGCGGGCTGACCTATGTGGATGCCACCTGCCCGCTGGTTTCCAAGGTGCATCGCCAGGCGGAACGGCTGGTGGCCGGCGGTTGCCACATCCTGTTCATCGGCCATCAGGGCCACCCGGAAGTGATCGGCACCTTCGGTCAGGTCCCCGAAGGCGCCATGACCCTTATCGAAACGCTGGAAGACGCAGCTGCCGTGCAGCCGCCCAACAGCGGCAAACTGGGCTTCCTCACCCAGACGACGCTGAGCGTTGACGACACGTCGGACATGGTGGCCGAACTGAAACGGCGCTTCCCGGCCATCGAAGGCCCGCGCGGCGACGATATCTGCTATGCCACCTCCAACCGCCAGGCCGCTGTGAAGGCGATGGCACCGCGCTGTGATCTGGTGCTGGTGATCGGCGCCGCCAACAGCAGCAACAGCCAGCGCCTGCGCGAAGTGGCCGAGCGCGAAGGCGCGCGCAGCTGGCTGATCCAGCGCGCGGCCGAGATTGATTGGGCTTGGTTCGAAGGTGTGACCACGGTCGGGCTGACCGCCGGCGCCTCGGCCCCGGAAGTGCTGGTGCAGGAAGTGCTGGCCGCGATGAACGAACGCTTTGCCGTGACGACCGAAAATATCACGACGGCGGTGGAAGAAGTGGTGTTCAAGCTGCCGCGTTCGCTGACCGCCTGATCCGGGTTGCCGAGCGATGGCCGTTTACACCCCGGTCAGCGCCGATGATCTGACGGCCTTTCTGGCCGGCTATGATGTCGGCGCCGCAGTCAGCTTCAAGGGCATCGCCGAAGGCGTCGAGAACAGCAATTTTCTGCTCGAAACCACACGCGGGCGCTTCATCCTCACCCTGTATGAAAAGCGCGTCGATGCCGGCGATCTGCCCTGGTTCCTGGCGCTGATGGGCCATCTTGCGGCCAGGGGCCTCCCTGTCCCCGGCCCGGTTGTCGATGCCTGCGGCCAGGTGCTGCAGGTATTGAACGGGCGCCCGGCCTGCCTGATCGAATTCCTGCCGGGTGTGAGCGTTACCGAAGCCACGCCGGAGGCCGCCCGCGAGGTTGGCGCCGCATTGGGCCAGATGCACCTGGCGCTCGCCGATTTCACCGTCCCCCGACCCAACGCGCTTGGCCCCACGGCCTGGCCGCCGCTCGCCGCCCGCTGCAATGGCCGGCTGGGCGAGATTGACGCCGGCCTGCCCGATGCCGTGGCACGCGGGCTGGCCGCCGCCACCGAGTGGCCAGCCGATCTGCCGCAATCGACCATCCATGCCGATCTGTTTCCCGATAATGTGCTGATGCTGGATGGGCGCGTCACGGGCCTCATCGATTTCTATTTCGCCTGCACTGATGCCCGCGCTTACGATGTCGCCATCACCCATGCCGCCTGGTGTTTCTCAGCCGATGGCCGGCAGTTCTTCCCTGAACGCGCCGCCGGCCTGATGGGCGGCTATCTGGCCGAAGTCGAGCTTTCGACTGCCGAGCGGGCTGCCCTGCCGCGGCTGGCGGCCGGCGCCGCTCTGCGCTTCACGCTCACCCGCGCCTATGATTGGCTGAACACGCCGGCCGATGCGCTGGTCACCCGCAAGGATCCGATGGCCTTTGCCCGCCGCCTGACCTGGTATCTGGCAGCGACGCCGGAGATGATGGGTGGCTGATGAGAGCCCGGCGCGCCCGCGCGTAGCGATCTTCACCGATGGCGCCTGCAAGGGCAATCCCGGCCCCGGCGGCTGGGGCGCCATCCTGCGCGCTGGCGGCAAGGAACGGGAACTGAACGGTTCCGAACCCCATACCACCAACAACCGCATGGAATTGCAGGCGGCGATTTCGGCCCTGAACGCCCTCACCCGGCCCTGCGAGGTCGATCTCACCACCGACAGCGTCTATGTGCGCGACGGCATTTCGAAATGGGTGCACGGCTGGCAGAAGAACGGCTGGAAGACCGCCGACAAGAAACCGGTGAAGAACGATGATCTGTGGCAGGCCCTGCTTGCAGCCGCCCGCCCGCATGTCGTGCGCTGGCACTGGGTGAAGGGCCACGCCGGCCATGCGGAGAACGAACGCGCCGATACGCTGGCCAATGAAGCCATTGCCGCCTTGCGGGCAGCAGCCCCGGCCAACAGCGATTGACGCTATTGCCAAACCCCAGCCAATCGGCTTTTTGAGGCCGCATGTCAGCCGAACAGCCAGCCAAGGGCCTGAACGCCCAACTCATTAAGGTGTGGACGACATGGGGCACGCGCTTCCTGCCGTTTGCCGATGTTGCCACCCCGGAATTGCCGCTGTCGCGCCTGCTGCGTCTGTCGCTGATCCAGGTCAGCGTCGGGATCAGCCTGGTGCTGCTGGTTGGCACACTCAACCGGGTGATGATCGTGGAACTGGGTGTGCCGGCATCGGTGGTTGGCGTGATGCTGGCGCTGCCGCTGCTCGCCGCGCCCTTCCGCGCGCTGGTGGGCCACAAATCCGATACCCACAAATCCGCCATGGGCTGGCGGCGGGTGCCCTATATCTACATGGGCACCATGGTGCAGTTTGGCGGCCTGGCGTTCATGCCCTTTGCTATCCTGGTGTTGTCGGGGGCGCAGGAAGCTTTTGATGAGCGGGTGTGGCTGGGCATGCCGGCCGCGGCCATTGCCTTTCTGATGGTGGGTGCCGGCATCCACATCACCCAAACCGTTGGCCTGGCGCTGGCCACCGATCTCACCAAGACCGAACAACAACCCAATGTGGTTGGCCTGATGTATGTCATGCTGCTGCTGGGCTCGATCGGTGCGGCCCTGTTTTTCGGCTGGGTGCTGGCGGATTTCTCGCAAGGGCGGCTTATCCAGGTGATCCAGGGCTGCGCAGTGGTGACGGTCAGCCTGAATTTCCTGGCGCTGTGGAAACAGGAAACCCGGATTCCCAGCCGGCTGCGGCCTCAGCCGGTCGCGCCTGATCCCAGCTTCCGCGAAAGCTGGGACCTGTTTGTGGCCAAGGAAAAGACGCTTCTGCGTCTGCTCGCGGTGGGACTGGGCACATTAGCCTTTTCGATGTCGGATATCGTGCTGGAACCTTATGGCGGCGAAGTGCTCAATCTGGGCGTTGGCACCACCACCCTGCTTTCGGCGCTGACGGCGGGCGGCAGCCTGATCGGTTTTGCCTATGCCTCTTATATTCTGAGCCTGGGTGCCGATCCGTTCCGCATGGCCAGCCTGGGCGCGCTGATCGGCGTTCCAGCCTATGGCCTGGTGATCTTCGCCGCCACATCCGACGCACCGTCGATTTTCACCCTGGGCGTGCTGCTGGCCGGGCTTGGCACTGGCCTGTTCGGCCACGGCACGTTGACAGCCACCATGCAGTTGGCGCCGAAACACCAGGTTGGCATTGCCATGGGGGCATGGGGCGCGGTGCAGGCCACTTCCCAGGGGATTGGCGCAACCATCGGCGGCGTGGTTCGCGATCTCACCCGCGGCGTCGATCTGGGGTTCAACCTGGCCGCCAAGGCGGATGGTTATGTGCTGATCTTTGGTCTGGAACTGCTGCTGATGCTGGCCACGCTGATCGCCATGCGGCCACTGTTGCACCGCGAAAACGAAAATTAATGCGCTGCAGCAGGCATTTTGCGGCCGGCTTTCTGCTGCACTCCGTCGCCATTGCCCCACATCGCCGGGCCTGATTCGCCCACGGGGGCTGCGCACCCCGGAAAATGATACACAAGAAAAAAGGCCGGTGCCCCACCGTCAAGCGGGTGGCACCGGCCCATTCCAGCCTGCCCGGCGATGCCGAGCGAAAGACTTACTTGGCAGCTTCAGCCGGAGCAGCTTCAGCCGGAGCGGCTTCCACCGGAGCAGCTTCAGCAGCCGGAGCGGCTTCAGCCGGGGCAGCTTCCATTACCGGAGCGGCGGCGACAGCAGCGCCACCCTGCCAGAAGGCAGCAAACCAAGTTGTGTTGGTCAGGATCGCCAGGTGGATCGAGAAAGCGACCCCTGCGACCCAAACGAGGAAGAACAGCGGCAGACCGACGCTGGGGTTGACGTAAAGCCAAATGCGACCTTCGTTCATGTGCCAGACTCCCTTAAATTACTTCATCCAAGGCGTAAGTGCATACGCCAGGATATGGGCCAGGACTGCGCAGGCACCGTAAATACGGGTGCCCCACTTCAGACCTTCATTGATTTCCATCGCTTCCTTCTCGGTCAGTCCGGTCGGATAGACCTTAGTATCATCTGCCATGATATTCCCCTTCCCATTTGGTGAAGTCACCGTGCCAACCGGCCAATGCCTTCCCGCCTGATTACCAGGCCAAACAGCATCACGCGCTGGCCAGCCCCTCCCCAACCTTCCGCCAACGGCCGACCCGTTGGCAGGATCGCGGCAGGAGGTCGCAGGTGATTGCCTGATATCCAATCTGTCGCATGTGTCAATCTGTCACTGCGGCATTGCATTTGGCTGGCTTGACAATTTTGCAGTGCAACACTGGCCTTCGCTGCATTGCAGCACTGGGCAAGCCAGCTCAGAGCGGGCTTTACCCTTCGTCCATGTCCGATATGATCTGCTTTGCTTCACAGTTTTGGGGATACCGCATGACCGATTTCAACCGCCGCAGCCTGATTGCCGGCGCCGCCGTCATCGCCGCCGCCCCTGCATTGGCCGCCACCCCGAAAGGCCCGGCCGCCGATGCGCAGAAGAAGATCCGCGCCAGCATCGACCGGCAGCTGCCCGAGAACATCGCCCGCATCCAGGACTGGATCCGCCACCCCGGCATCGCCGCCGAAAACTGGCAGATGGAAGAGGCCTGCACCTACACCATGGGCCTGATCAGGGATGCCGGCTTCCAGATGGTCAAGCGCATGCCCACCAAGGGCCAGCCCGGCATTTTCGCCACGCTCGATGCCGGTGCCAAGCGCACGGTGGGCATCTATTTCATGTATGACGTGAAGCAGGTGAATCCAGCCGAATGGTCCAGCCCGCCGTTCGAGGCGCGCATCACCAACAAGCCGGGCTGGGGCCAGGTGATCGTCGGCCGCGGCGCCATCAATCAGAAGGGGCCGGAAGCCGCCTTTCTGGCCGCGCTCCACGCCTTCCGCGAAGCCGGACAGAAACTGCCAGTCAATCTTGTGCTGGTCGCCGAGGGCGAGGAAGAAATCGCCTCCCCCAATTTCCACCAGATCGTGCAGGCCCCCGAAGTGCTCGCCGCGCTCAAGAAATGTGACGGCATCGTCATTCCTACCGCCTGGCAATCGGCCAATGGCAGCACGATGATCAATCTGGGCGCCAAGGGCCCGATCGAATTTCAGCTGATCGCCAGCGGCGAACGGTGGGGCAAAGGCCCGAAGATCGACATTCACAGCAGCCAGCACGCCCATGTCGATTCACCCGTGTGGCACCTGGTGCAGGCGCTGAACACGCTAGTGAAAGAAGATGGCTTCACCCCGGCGATCGATGGCTGGTTCGACAATGTGCGCGGGCTGACAGCGCGCGAGAAGGAACTGATCGCAATGACGGCCGCCTCTCAGAGCGAGGCCGAGGCCAAGCGCGCCATGGGCGTGAAGATGTGGATCAACAACGAACCGTGGCAGCAAAGCCTTGAACGCCTCGCCAGCCAGCCGACCGTCAACATCCAGGGCCTGGTCGCCGGCTACACCGGCCAAGGCGGCAAGACCGTGCTGCCCGGCCGTGCCGAAGCCAAGCTGGAATGCCGTCTGGTGCCCAATCAGACCTTCCGTGAAGCCGAAGCCAAGCTGAAGGCCCATCTAGCCAAAAGGGGCTTTGGCGATATCGAAGTGGTGGTGAGCGGCGGCTACGACCCCACCGAAACCGCCGAGGATGCCCGCGTGGTGCGCGCTCAACAGGCCGTGTATGCCCGCTTCAACGCGCCCGCCACGCTCTACCCGCGCAGCGCCGGCAGTTGGCCCGGCAGTGTCTTCACCCAGCCGCCGGTCTCACTGCCTGCCGGCCAGTTCGGCCTCGGCCACGGCAGCGGCGCGCATGCGCCGGACGAATATTTCGTGGTGGAAAGCAGCAACCCGGCCGTACAGGGCCTGGCTGGCTGCACGGCAGGGTTTGTTGACTTTCTCTATGAAATGGCTGTGGTTCAATAGCTTGGCGTGACGCAGCCGTGGCGCGCGGATGAGCGTGCCGCTGACAGCTGCTAACACCGCTAATTTCATGGTTCTGCGACGCCGGAAATGATACCATCCGCCGATCAACGGTGGAGGGTGTCATGAACAGGCCTGTACACGTGATAGCGTTGCTGTTGGCGGCAATGCCGGCCGCTGCGGCCGAGGCGGCAACAGTTGTGGTTGGCACCGCACCCTTGACCCATCCAGTCGGCGGGCAATTTGTTGGACGACTTCATCTCGATTTTCCCCAGAATTGGTGGAACTCGGCCCACAGCGGGACGCTGGAGGGCTCCGGCTTCACCTGGACGTATGATCCGCAAGGGTTCGGGGAAGGTTTCTCCAAAACCTTTGAAGTGCAGAACGTCGCCCGGCCAAACCTGACCAAGGTGCTGACGCTGACGATGGTCGTGCGGCAGCCGTGGGTGCCGCCACCTCTAACCGAATATTGCGCGGATCGGCGAGATTGCTCATCAGGGCGTGATTGGGATTTCTGGGGCGGCGCCTACGTTGATCTCGGGCCCTTCCCCACTCCCTTTCTTCTCTGGGGCGCTTCCAATATCGGCCAGGATGCCGAAACCGGTTTTTGGAGTGGCCAGTTCCAGTTCAGGGTGAGTCCGCAGCCTGCAGCGGAATATGTGACCTTCGAGCGATCGGACTGGGGCGCCGTGGTTAATGATATTGTCAGCATGACACTGCAGATTTCGTGCGTACCGGAACCATCGACATGGGCCACGATGATGCTTGGCTTTGGCGTGGTGGGCGGCGCGGCACGGCGGCGGCGTGGGCTTACGATGGCAGGTTCGGCCTGAATGGGAAAAAGCCAGGCTTGCTCCTGACGTTCAGGCGACAGGCAAACTTTTCCCAATTGGTCTATGCACAGGCATGAGCGCCTCGCTGCCTGACCTTCACACGAATCCTCTCGATCCGGCCGATGCGGCTGGGGCCCTGCCTGATCAGCCGCCAATCGTGCAGCCGCATTCGCTGTGGCGGGCGATGGCGCGCGGTTTGATGGGCCACTGCCCGCGCTGTGGGCAGGGCCGGTTGTTCCGCGCTTTCCTCAAGCCGGTTGATCGTTGCGGTCGCTGTGATCAGGATTGGTCATTGCAGCGCGCCGATGATTTTCCGGCCTATGCCTCGCTGTTCATCACCGGCCACCTGGTGGCGCCACTGGCCGTGTATCTGGCGCGGGACGCCAGCATCTCGTCTGCGATGGCCTCCGCTATCATTCTGCCAATCACGGCGGCGCTGGCAATTGGCCTGTTGCAGCCGTGCAAAGGGGCCATCATCGCCGTGCAATGGCGGATGGGCATGCACGGGTTCCAGCGCGAACCTTCAGCCGGCGACGACGCGACGCCCTGACGTGGCGGTCACGCCCTGATGAAACGGTCCACGCCGCTGCCGTCCTTCACGCGGCTGACCCGGCCGCGTTCTTCCAACCAGTGCAGGTGGGCGACGGTTTCACCTGTTGCCAACCCGTAATCAGCCTCACCAATCGGCCTGCGGAACAGGGCGGCGAAGCAGTCGACGGCCGTTCGGGGTTCAGCGCAGAAAGCTTCCAGCTTTTCCAACTTGCCATGGTGATCGGCGGCAAGCTGGTCCAGTCGCGTGTGCAGGCCATAAAAGGGCTCGTTGTGCGCGGGCAGTACCAGCACATGATCGGGAATGGCGCGCAGCGTATCGATGCTCTCCAGCCAGTCGCCCAGTGGATCGGCATAGGGCTCGGTGGGATAGACCGACACGTTCGACGTAATGCGCGGCAGCACCTGGTCGCCGCTGATCATCACGTCATCCGCGACCAGGCAGGCATGTTCAGGGGCATGGCCGCGGCCGACCACGACCGTGAACTGGCGCGGGCCGATATTGAGCACATCGCCATCGCGCAGCCGCTTGAAGCCGGCCGGCATCTTGCTGATGATCTTGCCGAAACTGCCCCAGGCCTTGGCTTTCATCGCGGCCACTTGTTCGTCGCTCCAGCCGGCGCGGATGGAAAAGGCCACGGCTTCATCCGGTGGCGCGTCGCGCACATCGAGCGTGAGCGTGCGCGCCAGCAGATATTCGGTGCGGGTGATCTCCAGCGGCACATCCCACTTGCGGCACAGCCAGCCGGCCATACCGAGGTGATCCGGGTGATAATGGGTGACGATGACGCGGGTGACGGGCTTGCCCTTCAAGACGCCCGCAAAAAGGGCCTCCCACGCGGCCTTGCTGGCCGGAAGGCCGACCCCGGTATCGACAATCGCCCAGCCGTCGCCGGCATCGATCACCCACAGGTTGATATGATCCAGCCCGAACGGCAGACCCATGCGCACCCAGAAAATGCCCGGCGCCACTTCTTCGGCTTCGCCCGGCCCCGGCACCCAACGGCCCAAAGGATAGCGCAGGCCCTTGATCTCGTCAGCGTCGCGCGGTTCTGTGCTGGCCTGGCCGGCGGGGATGGGCAGCAAGGGCGGTGGTTCGGTCATGATGACCAAGGGGGTAGCGGGCAGGCCACGCGGCGTCGACTCTCCTTGCCGACAGGATGGGCTTGCGGCAGGGAAACCCCGCTATGCATCCCAATGCCGCCTTTCGCAGCAATGATGACCCGCTCGCTTTCGTGGCGGCGCACGGCTTTGCCCACATCTTTGGCCAAACGCCCGATGGCCCGCGCGTGGCGCATGCGCCGGTGCTGGTGAGCGCGGCGGGCACGCTGATGTTCCACCTCGCGCGTGGCAATGCGCTGGCGCAGCATCTCGAGGGCCTGACCGCGCTGATCAGCGTCGGCGGGCCGGGCCATTATATCTCCCCCAACTGGTATGGGGAGCCGGCCAACAATGTGCCCACGTGGAATTACCAGGCGGTCGAGATCGAAGGCCCGGTGCGCGTCATGAGCATGGACGAACTGGAGGAATTGCTGCACGTCGCTTCGGCCACCTTCGAGCCCCGGGTGGGCGAGAACTGGACCATGCACAAGATGGAGCGCCCGCGCGCCGAAGCGATGATGCGCGCCATCACTGGATATGAACTCACCCCCGCCGCCATCCGTACCACGCTGAAAGCCAGCCAGAACCGCAGCGAGGCCGATGCGGCCGGCGTGATCGCGGCGCTGGAGCGACTGGGCGAGACAGAAGGCGCGGCGAGAATCCGCGCCGCAAGGAAGACACCATGAAACTCGCCGTTTTCGATTGCGATGGCACGTTGATCGATAGCCAGGTCAACATCATCCGGGCGATGGAGCAGAGTTTCCAGCGCCACCGCCTTCCCGCCCCCGACAGTCACGCCACCCGCCGCATCGTCGGCCTGAGCCTGGTGGAAGCCATGCAGGCGCTGCTGCCGGAGGCGGATTACGACCTGCACCTGAGCCTGGCCGAAGACTACAAGACCGCCTTCCAGCGCCTGCGGGCCGACAAGGCGCTGGATGCCGAGCCGCTCTACCCGGGCATCCGCAGCCTCCTTGATACGCTCGATGGGCAGGGCTGGCTGCTAGCGGTGGCCACCGGCAAATCTGATCGCGGGCTGAAGCTGGCGCTCGAACATCACGGCATCCATCACCTGTTCGTCAGCTTGCAAACCGCCGATCGCCACCCGTCCAAGCCCCATCCTTCAATGCTTCATATGGCGCTGGCCGAAGCAGGCGCGCAGGCCGAACAGGCGGTGATGATCGGCGATACCATCTTCGATATCGCCATGGGCGAAGCCGCGGGCGTGAAGAGTATCGGCGTCGATTGGGGCTATCACGACGCGCATGAACTGATCGACGCCGGCGCCGCGCATGTCGCCGATGATGCCGATCATCTGCTGGCGCTGCTCAATGGCTGAGGAACCGTCCCCCGACGACATGCCGAATTCCGGCGAGATGATCGCTCGGTTGCGGCGGCTGGGCCGGATCATGGCGGTCCTGGCGTTGGCATTCGGCGGTGCATTCGTGGTTCTGGCGCGGCGCAGTGCAGCGGCAGGCGAAAACGGTGAGGTGGCGAGCGGGCTGTTCTGGGTCGCGGCCGTGCTGCAGTTTGCGCTGGCATTCGTCTTGCTGCAGCGTGGCCGGCGGGGGTAAGGCCAATCCATGCGTGAAGCCCCCCTCCCCGCTGCCGAAGCGAAGAAGCGTTATCTGATCTATCTCGCCGTGCGGCTGACCGGGCTGGCGGTGATGGCCGCCGGCGTGTGGCTGGTACGCGAAGTGGGGCAGGCGCCGGGGCTGGCGGTGGTGCTGCTGGGTGGCTGCTCGCTGTTCGTGCGGCCGAAGCATCTGGGCCTTACCCGCAAATGAAGCGCTTCTACAAAGACGCAACAGTCACCGGCGACGGGCCGTTCGGCGTGGCGCTCGATGGCCGGCCGCTGCGCACGCCGGCACGCGTGCCTCTTGCGGTGCCCACGCGATCGCTGGCCGAAGCCATTGCCGGCGAATGGCAGGCGCAGGGCGAGAAGATTGATCCGCGCAGCCTGCCGCTCAGCGGATTTGCCAACGCTGCCATTGATCGGGTCGCAGCAGACCACGCCGGTTTTGCCAAACGGCTGGCGACGTATGCGGAAAGCGAACTCATCGCCTATCGCGCCGATGGCCCGGCCTCGCTGCTGGCGGCGCAGGCAGCGGCCTGGGACCAATGGGTGGAATGGCTCGCCCGCCGTTACGACGTGGGGCTGACCATCACCACCGGCATCATGCATGTCGCCCAGCCGACGGCGACGCTGATCCGCCTGCACACGGCCTTTGCCGCCTTCACACCGTTCCAGCTGGCGCCACTGGATCCGATCGTGACCATCACGGGTTCGGCCGTGCTGGCGCTGGCGGTGGCAGAAGGCGAGCTGGAAGCAACTGCCGCCTATGACATCGCCCATGTCGATGCGCTTTGGCAGGAACAGCAATGGGGCCGCGATCCGTTGGCCGAAAAGGCCGAAGCAGAGCGCCGCGCTGATCTCGATGCGGCGATCCGCTGCCTGCGCCTGTTGGCAGGGTGAAAACAACGCACTTGCCCCGAGCATCGCAATTGCTAGGGGAGACACCAAGGGAGTGCACACCCATGCTGAAGCAACTGGAAGAACTGGAACGCCGCCGCGCCGCCGCCCGCATGGGTGGTGGGGAAAAGCGCATCGAGGCCCAGCACAAGAAGGGCCGGCTCACCGCACGCGAGCGGCTCGACATACTGCTCGATCCAGGCAGCTTCGAAGAGCTCGACATGTATGTGGAGCACAACTGCACCGAATTCGGCATGGCCGAACAGAAGATCCCCGGTGACGGCGTGGTGACGGGCAGCGGCACCATCAATGGCCGGCTCGTCTATGTCTTCAGCCAGGATTTTACCGTGTTCGGCGGATCACTGTCTGAACGCCACGCCCAGAAAATCTGCAAGATCATGGACACCGCCATGAAGGTTGGCGCGCCGGTGATTGGCCTCAACGATTCGGGCGGCGCCCGCATCCAGGAAGGCGTCGCCAGCCTTGGTGGCTATGCCGAAGTGTTCCAGCGCAACGTACTGGCGTCGGGCGTGGTGCCGCAGATCAGCCTGATCATGGGGCCCTGTGCGGGCGGCGCGGTCTACTCACCCGCCATGACCGACTTCATCTTCATGGTGAAGGATTCGAGCTACATGTTCGTCACCGGCCCAGATGTGGTGAAAACCGTGACCAACGAAGTGGTGACCCAGGAAGAACTGGGCGGCGCCATCACCCACAGCACCAAATCAGGCGTCGCCGATCTGGCGCTGGAAGATGATATCGATGCACTGCTGCGCACGCGGATGTTCTTCGATTTCCTGCCGCTCAACAACCGCGAGGATGCGCCGTTCCGGCCGACCAGCGACGACCCGCTGCGCATCGATCACAGCCTCGACACGCTGATCCCGGCCAGCGCCGCCAAACCGTACGACATGCACGAGCTGATCCAGAAGGTCGCCGATGATGGCGAATTCTTCGAGCTGCAGCCGGGCCATGCCGGCAACATTCTGATCGGTTTCGCCCGTATCGAAGGCCACACGGTCGGTATTGTTGCCAACCAACCGACCGTGCTGGCCGGCTGCCTCGACATCAACGCCAGCAAGAAGGCCGGCCGCTTCGTGCGCTTCTGCGACGCCTTCAACATCCCGATCGTGACGTTTGTGGATGTGCCCGGCTTCCTGCCCGGCGTGGCGCAGGAATATGGCGGCATCATCAAGCATGGCGCGAAATTGCTGTTCGCCTATGCCGAAGCCACCGTGCCGAAAATCACGGTCATCACCCGCAAGGCCTATGGCGGCGCCTATGACGTGATGGCGTCAAAGCATCTGCGCGGCGACTTGAACTATGCCTGGCCCACCGCCGAAATCGCCGTGATGGGCGCCAAGGGCGCCGTGGAAATCATCTTCCGCCAGGATATCGGCGACAAGGACAAGATCGCCGCGCGCACCGCCGAATATGAAGCCCGCTTCGCCAATCCGTTCGTGGCGGCATCCATGGGCTTCATCGATGAAGTGATCATGCCGCATGCGACGCGGAAGCGGATCGCCATGGGCCTGCGCAAACTGCGGACGAAGACTCTCGAAAACCCGTGGAAAAAGCACGACAATATTCCGTTGTAAGCGGGACGTGATGCCCGAAACCTATCTCGTCTGGAAATTCCTGCACATCACCGGTGTCGTGATGCTGATGGGCAACATCACCGTGACGGCGATCTGGAAATATTTCGCCGATCGCGACGGCCGCGGCCCGGTGCTGCAATTCGCCCAGAAACTCATCACCTACACCGATTGGTCGATGACGGTGTGGGGCGTGATTCTCACCATGATCGGCGGCTATGGCCTTGCCATCGAAGGACAATTTGAGCTGACCAGCGGCTGGCTGCTGTGGGCGCAGCTGTGTTTCGTGGCGGCCGGGCTGATCTGGATGGGGCTGATCGTGCCGATCCAGATCAGGAGCGCGCGGATGGCGCGCCAGTTTGGTGATGGGCCAGTGCCCGATGCCTACAAGGCCTTGTCAAAACGATGGATTTTCTGGGGACTCATCTCCACCGTGCCACTGGTGACGGCGCTGTGGCTGATGATTGCCCGGCCCGCATGAGCGCTATTGTGACGAATCAGTTGCATAAAAAAGACTATTAAATGACAGTTCCGTGACATTCTTGTTGCATTGACGTGACATTGCCCGCATCATCCTCTCATCAAGTGTTTTGGGAGGTACATGATGCGTATCACGATAGCTCTTCTCGCCGCCGCAACGTTGGCGATGCCGGCCCTGGCCGCCGAACCCGGCTATGAACAGTGGCAGGTGAAGGTGCAGACTGCGGATCTCGATCTGTCGTCGGCCACTGGCCAGCGCGCGCTGGACAAGCGCCTGTCGCAAGCGGTGACGCGCCTGTGCGGCTATCCGGTCACCTTCACCCGTGACGAACTGGCGGCCTTTGATGCCTGCCGGACCGATGCGATGAAGGCTGCTGCGCCGCAGATTGATGCGGCCCGCGCCCGCCTCGCTGTGGCGGTTGCTTCCAACCGCTGAAATTCATTCAAGCCTGAACCCGAAAGGGCCGGTGCTCACGCGCCGGCCCTTTTGCTTTCAGCGGGTTGGCGACAGGCCTTCAAACTGCACCACGTCACCGGTCAGGGCGGCAAAGGCGGCAGCGATGGTTGCAAAGAACAAACGCATGGAAAATTCCGGATATCAGAGGGGTGGCCGGCGCCGCTGCAGGGGATCAGCAGCGCCGGCCGGGGTATGAACGATGAATGCAGCCTGTGGGGGGATCGGCTGCCCGGGGAAAGGGGACCATCTGTCACGCCCGCCTGCCTGTGCTGATGCACCGCACCTGACGCAAAGCCCAACAAGTCGTGCCTGCTAGGGTCATCGCCAAAATCGATATGTTGCATGGTGGCCCCGCCCCGCTATGGAGCAATCATACGAGCAGACGGGAGCCACACGCCTTGTTCACGAAAATCCTGATTGCCAACCGCGGTGAAATTGCCTGCCGCGTGATCCGCACGGCCCGCGCGATGGGCATCAAGACGGTGGCCGTCTATTCCGATGCCGATGCCCAGGCCCTGCACGTGCGCGAAGCCGATGAGGCCGTGCACATCGGCGCGGCGCCGGCGGCCGAATCCTATCTGATCGCCGACAAGATCATCGCCGCTTGCAAGGCAACCGGCGCCGAGGCTGTCCACCCCGGCTATGGCTTCCTGTCGGAACGCGCCAGCTTCGTCGAAGCGCTCAGCGCCGCCGGCATCGCCTTCATCGGCCCACCAGCCCCCGCCATCGCCGCCATGGGCGACAAGATCGAATCCAAGCGCCGCGCCAAGGCGGCGGGCGTCAGCGTCGTGCCCGGCTTTGTCGGTGAAATCACTGGCACCGATCACGCCGTCGAGATCGCCGGCGGCATCGGTTATCCGGTGATGATGAAGGCTTCGGCCGGCGGCGGCGGCAAGGGCATGCGCCTGGCGTGGAGCGAAGCCGACGTGCGCGAAGGCTTTGACAGCGTCCGCCGCGAGGCACTGGCCAGCTTTGGTGATGACCGCGTGTTCATCGAAAAGTTCGTCGAACAACCGCGCCACATCGAAATCCAGCTGATCGGCGACCAGCAGGGCAATATCCTTTATCTGAACGAGCGCGATTGTTCGATCCAGCGCCGTCACCAGAAGGTGGTGGAGGAAGCCCCCTCCCCGTTCGTCACGCCCGAAATGCGCAAGGCGATGGGCGAACAGGCCGTCGCGCTGGCCCGCAACGTCGGCTATTTCAGCGCCGGCACCGTGGAGTTCATCGCCGGCGCCGATCGCAGCTTCTATTTCCTTGAAATGAACACCCGCCTGCAGGTGGAACATCCGGTCACCGAATGCATTACCGGGCTCGACCTGGTTGAACTGATGATCCGCGTCGCCGCCGGCGAGCCGCTGCCGCTGACCCAGGCCGATGTGCAGTTGAACGGCCACGCCATCGAAACCCGCGTCTATGCCGAAGATCCCTATCGCGGCTTCCTGCCCTCCATCGGCCGTCTGTCGCGTTGCCAGCCGCCCGAAGCCGGCCCGGACGAGGAAGGTCGCCTGATCCGCATCGATACCGGCGTGGTGGAAGGCGCTGAAATCAGCATGTTCTACGATCCGATGATCGCCAAGCTGATCACCTGGGCCCCCACCCGCGCCGATGCCATCGCCGCCCAGGCCGATGCGCTCGATTCCTATCTGATCAAGGGGATCAACCACAATATCGATTTCCTGGCCGCCATCATGCAGCATGATCGGTTCAAGGCTGGCAGCAATGTCACCACCGGCTTCATTGCCGAGGAATATCCGGACGGTTTCCACGGCGCGCCGGTTGCGCCCGAAACCCGCGATGCGCTGGTGGCCGCCGCCGCCATCATCCACGCCGAAACCGTGGCCCGCGAACAGTTGATCGATGGCCAGCTTTCCGGCGACGGCGCCATTTATGGCATCAACTGGGTCGTCGATCTGGGTGGCGAACAGGTGCCGGTGGAAGTGACCGGAGAAGCCGGCAGCCACGAAGTGCTGATCGACGCCCGCGACCTGGTGGTGCAATCCGGCTGGCGCGTGGGCGACAGCCTGTTCACCGGCAACATCAACGGTACGCCTGCCGCCATCAGCGTGGCGAAAAAGGGCAGTTTCATCCTGCTCACCACCCGCGGTGCGGCCCACAAGGCCCGCGTCCTCACCCCACGCGCCGCCGAACTCGCCCGCCACATGATCGCCAAGGTGCCGCCGGACATGAGCAAATATCTGCTCTGCCCGATGCCCGGCCTGGTGGTTTCCATCGCGGTGGCCGAAGGCGACAAGGTGGAAGCCGGCCAGCAACTCGCCACCGTGGAAGCTATGAAGATGGAAAATATCCTGCGCGCCGAAAAGGCCGGGGTGGTGGCGAAACTGCTGGCCAAGGCCGGCGACTCACTGGCGGTAGATGCGGTGATCATGGAGTTTGAAGGCTAAAAGGCCCTTCACTTCGCTTCCGCGGTCTCCTCCACCTCTTTCGGCGGCCCTTCTTCAAGCCGCTTCACGAACGCCGCCGCATCGCCGGCCAGCGCCGCGCCGCGCAAGCTACGGGCCAGGGCCGCATAACCGTAACCGTGCCGCGCGAAGGCCACTGGTTCCAACACCTTGGCGGCGTCCGCCATGCGGCCCTTGCGCACCAGCACGGTCCCCATGTCAATCACGATTCCCGATGCTTGCGGCGCCAGTTCCCACATTCTCTGCACCACGTTGAACAAATTGTCGTCCACCGGGCCGCGTTCGATATCGCTGGTGTGCACGTACAGATGCAGGGCCCGCCAGTCCGCCGGTGCGGCCTTCGCGGCCCGCACCAGCAGGCGCCGCGCCTCACCGCGATTGGCGCGCGCGTCGGCGGCGAGCAGGGCTTCGGCCTTCAGGCGCAGCAGATCGGAATCGTCGGGCGCGGCGGCCAGCAGGCCATCGAGCAGGCTGTTCGCCCGCGCCTTGTCCCCCCAGTACAACTCGGCCAGCGCCAATGTGCGGGTGGCCAGCGCATCGCCCTGATGGCGAGCGGTGGCGCCCTGCACCCGGGCCAGCGCCGCCTTGGCATCGGGGGCCTCACCACCATGATTGTCCAGCCAGGCGTGGAGCATGATCACTTCGCTGGCCGATGCCGGCAGATCGCGCACGGTCACCACCGCGGGTTCCGGTCCGTTGCGGGTGAGCCGGCTGAAGGTCAGCCGGCTCATATAGGCCTTCAGTTTGCCGTTGAGTTCCCGGGGTTCGGGCAGCACCTGTGCCTTGAAAGCGCTGAGCGGATCGTTGCCGTTGGCCACCGCCCGCAGATAGGCATTGAGCTTTTCAGACATGCCGGGCGCGCGGAACATGTAATGGGTGAGCAGCCAGCTTTGGGCATAGAACATCATGGTCTGGTCGCGGCTCAAGCGGCTGTAATCGCGCCCGATCACCCGATCCCAGTTCAGCCATTGCTGGCTGAGCGCATAGGCGCGGCCGGCATCGAACAGGCCGAAATCAACCCGCGTCGGGAAGAAGGTCGCGGTCATGAAATATTCGGCAAAGCCTTCCACATACCAGGCCGGATAGCTTTGCCCGGTAGAGGCAAACATGTGGTGGTGGGCATATTCGTGCAGCAGCACCTTCTGCCCGAACTCCCCCTTGGTGGCGAACGCCACGATGCCGCGATCGCCGGCATTGTAGAACCCGGCGACATCCGGACCGACCTTGCCGAACGGCACGGCACTGGAAATCGTATCGACGATATAGATATCCAGTTTCGGCGCCGCTTCATCCACCTGGGCCGTGGTGAACTTGCCCAACAGGGCGCGATAATCTTCCAGCAATTCCACCCGCCGCCGCAGATCAGCGGCCGACATGTCCGCATAGACCCGGAAATGCGCCGATTCCGCCACCCGCCACGCCGCCGCACCGGGGGAGGCCACCACAAGACCAATCAACAGGAACAGCAGCGTACGCATCAGGCCAGCATCGCAACAATGCGGCAGCCGTCAACAAGTGCCGAAGAGAATTTTTCGTTAACCTTTCTCCCTTATGAATCCGTTTTGGATCTGTTGCATTCGGATTGGGTCGAACGTGATTTCCTTGCGCCATCTTGCTTGCCTTGCGGCAGGCGCCTTTTCCCTTGCGACGGCTCCCGGGTCGGCCACGGTCATCCTGTCGTCCGGCCCCGTCTCTCCGCTGCCCACCGAACTCGGTGCCCGCGCCCGCTGGGGCGGCACCGGCTTCGAAGCGGTGATGCTCGATGCCGGCAACCAGGTGGTGGGCACCACGCTGAACCCCGTTGGTTCCCCGGTGTGGCAACTCGGCCAACCGCATGCGTTTCGCCTGTTCTGGGAATGGTTCAGCGGCACACTAACCTGGCAGATCGATTTCGATCGCAACGGCAGCTTTGGCGCTGGCGAAACCACCAGCCTCACCCGGCTGGCCCGCGCCGGAACCACCTTCGACTATATCCTGCTCACTGCCGACAGCCGCACGGCCGGCGCCAACAGCAACGCCATCGACATCAACAATTTCCGCATCAATGGCACCAATCTGGGCAGCTTCACGGCTAACAGCAGCAGCCCCAACATCGGCCAATGGTTCGAGCCGAATCCGTTGGGTCCGCGCTTCCGTTCAATCGAGATCTTGGGCGACATGGTTTACCGCAACACCGGTGGCAATGGCGCTTTCCAGGGCGAACGGCCGCGCATGCAGCTGCAATTCTTTGGCCCGGAACCAGTTCCGGAACCGGCAAGCTGGGTGATGCTGGTGGCCGGCTTTGGCGCCGTGGGGGCCGCCCTGCGCCGCCGCCGGACGGTGGCAGCCGCCTGAACCCTTACGCCAGCAGCGGCACCAGCGCGCCTTCGTGCCTGAGCAGCCAAGCCTTGCGCTCCACGCCGCCGGCATAGCCCGTAAGCGCACCGCCCGATCCAATCACGCGGTGGCAGGGCACGACGATGCCAATGGGGTTGGCACCGTTGGCCAGACCAATGGCGCGGCTGGCGGTGGGCTGGCCGATGGCGGCGCCAAGCTGGCCATAGCTGCGGGTTTCGCCGGCTGGAATCTGGCGCAGCGCGGCCCATACGCGGCGCTGGAATTCGCTGCCGATACGGGCGACTGGCAGGCCATCGAGCGCGGTGACTGTGCCGGCGAAATAGGCAGCGAGCGCCCCTGTCAATTCCGCTGGTGGTTCGCCCGGCGCGAGGCTGGCACCGGGATGGTGGCGCGCGAACAGCCGGTGTAGGCGCGCTTCGAAATCCGCGAAGTCGAGCGCATGCAGCGTGCCATCGGCGGCAGTGACGGCGAGGAGATCGCCCAGCGGGCTGGGCAGGCGGGAGAGAGTGTGGCTCATGCCCCTTTCCTACCGGCGTTCACGATACTGCGCTGGCGGAATTCCGCCATCATGTCCGGCAGCTTATACCGCCCTGATTGTTCACCCCGCATTCGGCGCGCTGATCACCCATGGCAAAGCGCACCAGCAAAGCGCCGGCGTTGGACTGGCGGATCACGTCGGCCACCGATCGCACCGGCTGGCCGCCCACGCTTTCCAGCAGGGCACCGGGGCGCAGGAAGCGCAGGGCAGGCGCGTTCGCCTCGATCGCCACCACCACCACGCCCTGTTCGGGCAGGCCGGCGCCGAGTTCCTGGGCATAGGCCGGCGACAGATTGGCGACCGTCACGCCGTTCAGGATGGAACGGCCGGCCAGCCGCGTGATGCTGCGCGGCGGATTTTCCGGCGGCGGCGCCAACGTTACCGGCACCTGGCGTTCCGCACCATCGCGCCACAGCCGCATGTTCAGCGTGGTGCCAACGCCTTCGGTGGCCAGCGAATAACGCAGTTGCCCACCATTGGCGACTTCCTTGCCGTCCACGCTTTTCAGCACGTCGCCGGCCTTGACGCCGGCCTTGGCGCCGGGGCTGCCGGGCACAACGCCGGTCACCAGCAGCCCGCCGGGGCGATCAAGGCCAAGCTGCTTCGCCGTATCGGCGGTGAGCGCTTCACCCTCCACCCCGATCCAACCGGAAACCAGCTTGCCCTTGTCGGCCGCGTTCAGGAACACGCGCACCATCTTGGATGGGATGGCAAAACCGATGCCGTTGGAACCGCCGCCGCGGCTGAAGATGGCCGTAGGCACGCCGATCAGCCGGCCTTGCGAATCCAGCAGTGCGCCGCCGGAATTGCCGGGATTGATGGCCGCATCCGTCTGGATGAAGAACTGCCAATCCGAAACGCCGATGCCGGTGCGGGCCAGCGCCGAAACGATGCCGGTCGTCACCGTCTGGCCAACGCCGAACGGGTTGCCGATCGCCACGGTCACGTCACCCACTTCCACCCGGTCACTATCGGCCATGCGGATCACCGGCAGTACCGCGCCTTCGGTTTCCACCTTCAGCAGCGCGAGATCGAGCCGTGGATCGGCAAAGAGGATCTTGGCCTTGAACTCGCGCCTGTCAGCTAGGGCGACCAATATCTGGTCTGCCCCTTCCACCACGTGGTTGTTGGTGATGATCAGGCCATCAGCGCCAACGATCACGCCCGATCCCAGCGATTGCGACACCCGCGGCTGCACCGGCGCGCCACCGAAGAAGCGCTGAATGAATTCCTCGTTCATGCTGCGCGGGCGGCGGTCCACCGTGGCGGTGTAGATGTTGACGACGGCGGGCGCAGCGGATTTCACCACGGGCGCGAAGCTGAGCGCCACCTGGCCGGATTGCGGCACGGCGCGGGGCACGTCGGTCGTATCCATCGGCGGAATCTGCGCCGCGACATGGCCGGTGTCCGACAGCTGGGCGATGCCCACCGCCAGCCCGACGCCCGCCGCCGCGCCCAAAAGCACGCCGCCCGCCAATTTCAGCCTGTCCACCATGAGAGCGAATATCCTGTTCATAATGCCGAGATTGCTGCGCGAAGTTTAAGCAGCCATGAATATGGGGAGCGATTTGGCTTTGCGAAGGGGCACATCATGAAACAGAGTCAGATGAAGCTTTGGCACTGCCACGATGCGCGCAGCTTCCGGCCGCTGTGGGCGCTGGAAGAACTGGGCCTGCCCTATGAGCTGGTGCTGCTGCCCTTCCCGCCGCGCTGGATGGAGCCGAGCTTTCTTGAGTTGAACCCGCTCGGCACCATTCCCTTCTTCACCGATGGTGACGTGAGGATGACCGAAAGCGCCGCCATCTGCCAATATCTGGCCGACAAGGTAGGCGCCTTGCGGGTGCTGCCCGGCGATCCGCGTTACGGCGACTACCTGAATTTCCTGCACCAGTCCGACGCGACGCTCACCTTCCCGCAGACGCTGGTGCTGCGTTACACGCTTCTGGAAAAGCCGGAAAACCGCAATCCCAAGGTGGCGAGCGACTATCGCCGCTGGTTCATCGCCCGCACCATCTGGGCCGAACGCGCACTGGCTGATGGCCGGCCGTGGCTGTGCGGCGACGAATTCACCGTCGCCGATATCGCCGTCGCCTATGCGCTGCTGCTGGCGGGCAATCTCGGCCACCTCGGCGAGATTGGCCCGCATCTGCTGTCATACTGGGAACGGTGTCAGGCGCGGGATGGCTTCCAGCGCGCCAAGGCAGCGCAGAAAGCCTAGGCCGCGCGCACCTCGATCACCTCATCCAGCCTGAGCGGGCGATAGAGGTGCGGGAACAATTGCCCGCCGCGGCTTTCTTCCCACTTCAGCGCCTCACCCAGCGCATCGGCATCCAGCGTCAGCGCCACCACGCCCGTATCGCCGGCGAACCATTTCGCCAGCGTGCCGGGCGCCTGTTCGGGCGTGGAGATGTGAATATAGCCATCACGCAGATCATCAGCCGATCCGGCAAACACGCGCGTTTCCTGAAACTGTGCCCATTCATCGGCGCGCAACAGCTTGATGATCGGTGTCATTTCACCTCACGCACGGCTACTTTCAGCGTGCACAGATCCGCCGCGCCTGCCTGACGCACGAAGAAACCGGTGCGGTTAGCCCGCGCCTGCACCACCTGGGCAAAGCTGGGGCTGGCCGTGTCCATCATCTGCCACTTGGGGAAGCCGGGGATCTGGCTGGCCAGCCGCACGCGGGTGATCCTGGTGCGCTGGCGCTCATCCTTGTAGAAGCCCAGCGCTTCGGTGCCGCGCGGCAGGGCGGCGTGCGGCTCGATGCCGGCCAGCACGCGGCCCACGTTGGCGATATTGCGATCCAGATGGCGCGGGCCATGCCCGATCACGGCATAGAGTTCAGCGCCGTCGCCGGTATCCGGCGGCATGTCGCGGCCCACGCCCACCGTGCCATAGCAGTGCGCCAGCCACACCGTGCCGGTGCTGGTATCGCGCGCTGCCTGCCAGCCCGACACGAAACCGGCTTCGGCATAGCTGTCCTTGAAGGGCGACGGGGTGAAGGCGACATCGGCCAGCGGGCGCTCATACTCCGCCGGCAGCCGTTCCGGCCGCACGCGCTGTTCGCGCACATCGGGCGGCTGGCTCACCGGTTCCTTGCCGCTCTCCGGCCTGGCGGCCCATTGCACGACATAATTGTCCTGCACGCGAACAATGCGGCCATCATCGAACCGCCCGGCGCGCACCAGCTTCTGGATG
>Ga0315908_10000805_pt1 | contig 24393 bp, 18 predicted proteins | sample LakEriMetagenome_12_FD_203520 | JGI IMG/M metagenome (GOLD analysis project Ga0315908, IMG submission 203520) | Freshwater fungal communities from buoy surface, Lake Erie, Ohio, United States - Buoy 4 MA124 | ecosystem: Environmental > Aquatic > Freshwater > Lake > Lake biofilm | place: USA...
TTTTCAACAACCTAATGAATCTCGAAGCCAACAAGGCACACTACAACAAGCGATCCAAGGTGTTGCAGAAGAACTGTCCCTGCATCCCGTCACCCAAGCTTCGGACACACAATCGTGTGAAGCTTCCAAGTCACCGAATCCAAACTCCAAAACCGCCGCACACACACGCAAGCCAACCACACTTAACAAGTGCGCTGCGGATCAAACCGATCCCAACTCGGAATCGGTCGCAGAACCGGTGGTCGAACAGCCCATCCTCGCGGCTCCCGTCGCGCCCCCTGTACCACCAAGCTTCCCATTTGCTATGCACTCCTCCTCACAGGACACCTTTGCACTTGGAATCGCCGACGAACTGAATCTCGATCACCTCGGCGGTCTCGAACAAGCCACCGTTGCGGTCCCCTTAAGAAGCTTGATCGGAACGATGATCTCCCACACTGAAAACCGAGTTCGCTTGGAAATGACGGAACAGTGGATGGCGGAGCGAGCAAGCATCGCTCAGAGTTACCACCTGCTGCTCGAACAGAACCAAATGCTCCAACATCAGCTCGCAGTGCTCGACTCCCGTCAACGCGTCCAAGATGATCTGACAGCAGCACTGGTCGAACGGACCGAACTCGCCGTTCAAATGCTTCATCAAAACGCCATGCAATCGGCTTACTCCTCCCACAACGGAACAAATTCAGCCGAAGTCGGCATCGGAACGCTTGGCAACATTGATGCCCCCCAGCAATCGCAGTGCGAGTCGCTGACAGCTGCCCGAGACGATTGGGATACGATCCAAGAAGACCTCTCGAATATACGCCGTCAAATCGCAATCTTGAAACAACCGAATCCAGTCCCGTTTGCACCAAGCGCCGTCGGGATACCGAACGCGGTAGAAGTACCGGGTGCCCTAGAAGTACCAGGATCCAGAGCTGTACCGGGAAATTCGAATTCCCTGACCGACTCCGGACTCATGACCAGTACCGATTCAACCCCGAATCTCGACCTATCTTCCACAACCGGATTGATGCCAAAACGAGATTCGAATCCGACCGCTGCTTCGTCACGACGACGTCCAAGCCCCTATGTGTGGCCAGTCCCTTACACCCCTCTCTCATCCGGCACCACGGGTACGTGGACTGTTCCTTCTCAAGCGACCGGCAAGACGGGTTCACTTCATAAGTAATCGGACCCATATGCCTTCTAACGGTAGTCTTTGACAAGCAGCCTGCGACTTCAGCGCACCGAAGTTCGCTTTACTAAAAAACATGTGCACAGCGAACTAAGGATCCTTGGTCGCAGGAACTAGCGCCATGTCGGAAGAAAAACCGATTGACCCAACCATCGAACCATCATTGGGACGAACCACCGAAGATCGATGTATCGGCATCATCGGGCTAGGCCTGATGGGAAATGCAATCGCGGAACGATTCCAGCAAGCTGGATATTCGTTGGTGGTTTGGAATCGGACCCGTGAGAAAGCGGATCCGTGGCTCAAGTCCGGAGCGGTTTGGAACGATCGGCCGATCGCGGCCTGCCAGAAAATAATCATCAGCCTTTATTCCAGCGATGTTGTCGAACAAGTCCTCGAAGAGTGGAAGTCCGACCTGAGGCCAGGCAAGATCTTGATCGATACCACCACTGGCGATCCGGATGCTTCGTTACGACTCGCTGGAAAGTGTGAAGCGTTCGGTGTTACTTACATCGAAGCCCCTATATCGGGATCGAGCGAACAGACACGCTTGGGGCTTGCGACGGTGATTGCCGCTGGCCCACGCGCCGGCTTCGATGCTTGCGAGGCTCTCTGGAAGATCCTCGGGAAAAATGTTTTTTACGTGGGTGAATCTGGCAATGGGGCAAAAATGAAACTCGTAAGCAATCTTGTACTCGGATTACATCGCGCTGCATTGGCAGAAGGCTTACTCTTTGGGGAAGCGCTTGGAATCGAGCCTCAAGCAGCCCTGAGTGTATTACAAGGCTCGGCGGCTTATTCGAAACAAATGGACGCTAAAGGCCCTAAAATGGTGCGGGGGGATTATGCCGTCCAAGCCCGATTGTCACAGCATTTGAAAGATGTACGCTTGATGCTCCTGAGCGCTGAGCGCCTAGGTGTGCAGTTACCACTTAGCCAGACCCACCGCGAGTTGCTTGCACACGCCGAAGAGCAAGGACTCGGGGAACTCGACAACAGCGCGATCTACGAATCGATGCGGCGCACAAACCAAACAAAGTCGGCATCCGACGATAGCCGATAACTTGCAATGAAGCGTAACACAGAAACGAGCCAGCGGACCTTGTTCGCGAAGGGATGATCATGCGGCAGATTCCCGACCAAGCTTTGACGATTCGTGCTCGATGGGTTGTTTTGATCTCCGCTTTCTTAGGACTCGTCTTCGACGGCATCGAACTTGGGCTCATGCCTATTGCTTCCCTCTCTGTCTCTCAGAGTCTGCTCGGAGATAGCTACACGAAGCAACTTGGAGGTGAATGGTTCGCTTGGTTCACCGCAGCATTGATGTTAGGTGCAGCGATCGGCGGTATTGTTCTGGGCAATCTCGGGGATCGCATCGGCAGAACACGCGCGATGGGAATCAGTATTTTGTTCTATTCGCTCTTCGCCATGCTCGGAGCATGGGTCCAGACTCAAGAGCAAATGCTCGCGTTGCGGTTTCTAGTGGGACTTGGCGTAGGAGGACTTTGGCCTAACGCAATGGCACTCGTCTCCGAATGCTGGCCTACCGCATCTCGCGCTTGGGTCGCTGGTCTTTTAAGCGCCGGGCTAAACGCGGGGATCCTCTTGCTCTCACAACTTACTCGACTTTACCCCGTTGAACCGAACGCTTGGAGGTGGCTTTTTGGACTCGCAGGCTTCCCCACTCTCTTAGGAATATTCGCCCTGCTTGCTGTCCCCGAATCCCCCTTATGGTTAGCGCATAGCAGCCGCAAGAACCAAAGTCCTTCAGGGTCGCACAGCGACTCAAGCCGGCGGTTCGCGTTGAGCGCCCTCTTTCAAGAGTCCATGTGGAAATCGACTTGCTTGGCAATGCTTCTAGCTGCCATACCGCTGGTTGCAGCTTGGTCAGCAAGCAAATGGATGATACCCTGGGCGGATTCGATCGCGAGTTCGACAGATGCCAGCTACAAGTCAGCGACTCAGGGTTGGTGGGCGTTGGGAGCGACACTCGGAAGCTTCTTCGGTGCTCAAGCTGCGGTGAGACTCGGTGCTCGATGGAGCTACCTCTCGATCAGCGTTGGGGCGATCTGCACAACGTTGTGGATGTTTCTCGGAACCGAACCCTTGCAGGCGTCGTTCTTACCGACGGTCTTTCTCCAAGGTTTGGTGACGACATTGTTTTTCGGATGGTTGGCCGTCTACTTACCAAGCTTTTTTCCAGTCGAATTGCGAGCTTCCGGCAGCGGACTTGCATATAACGTCGGAAGATTTGCGACCGCTCTGGGTGTCTTCCTCGCAGGATATTTGCTAGCGTCATTCGGAAACAGTTATCCTCGCATCGGGGCCGCATGTGGTGTGCTTTATGGCGTAGGTATCTTTGCTTCGTTCGCTATCGGAACAGGGGTCCTGACAAGCCTTCCACGGGATTCGCAGGATGGCAAAAGCTGACCTACCTTTCGGACCTTGGGTTCGCTAAATTCACCTTCATGGCAATTCCTTTTCTTCGAAAAATACGGGAGTTATCCCAAATCAAAACCGCTCTGCCCCAAATCAAACCGGGCAGCACATCGACTGTACCCGCTTCGGAACATCAGTCTTACCGAGTCCAAGACAGGGTGGCGTATTGGTGTTTTCGTTTGATCGTAGCTTTTGTCCAGTCGCTGCCCCTTGAGCGTTCGCAACGGATCGCAAGCCTGATTGCAAGCTTCCTAACACATGTCGCACCGATACGCGGCAAGCTGGTGCGCGAGAATCTGCAGCGAGCTTTTCCCACATGGCAACCTGAGCAATCGGTCGCAACGCAGCAACAGATGTGGGAGCACTTAGTCCTGATGTTATGCGAAGTAGCAGTAGCACCTCGCAAGATTCATCGCGAAAACTGGTATGACCATTATCACATTTCGGTCGAAGATCGGCGAACGATGATGCAGATCGCTCTGGACCGTCGACCGAAAGTGCTTGTATCGGGTCACTTCGGCAACTTCGAATTGGCTGGGTATGTCACCGGTCTGTTTGGGATTGGCACCACTACAATTGCTCGGCCGCTCGACAATGGGTTCGTACACGATTACATCAATCGCTTTAGATCGCTCGGTGGACAATACATGTTGCCGAAATCGGGCAGCGCAGCAGACATTGAACTGATCTTGCAACAAGGTGGAGCGTTATCTTTGCTTGCCGATCAATACGGTGGCCCGAAAGGTTGCTGGGTCGAATTTTTGGGACATCCAGCATCTTGCCACAAAGCCCTCGCGCTCTTTACCCTCTCAAGCGGTGCTCCGATGATGGTTTGTTCGAATGTCCGAAAGGGTGAACCATTGGTATTCGAGACGAAAGTACTTGGGGTTACCGACCCGCAAACAGAAGAATGTCCGGACTCCGTCGCGGACTTGACCCGATGGTATAACGCTTGTCTTGAATCCGAAATCCGAGAATTCCCAGGTCAGTACTGGTGGGTACACCACCGATGGAAAGGTGTTCCGCCAGCCAAGAAACGAACGGCTGAGTCGAGTCTTAGCGAGTCAACTTTACCTGCCAATTCCTGCGCGGGATCTTGCTAAAACCACCGATTTGCTTAGCTTACCACTCCTGCAACTCGACCTTTCCGCCACTGGATGATCCATGCCAAGAACACATCGCGCCTTTGGGCTCAGCATTACATATCCCGACAACTGGCAAGTCACCGAAGAAATTGAAACGGGTGAACCAGACATCGATCCAAACGAGCTGGACACCGATGAAGATGAATCGGGTCAGGAAGACAACCAACGGGTGGTCGGTTATCAAGTTCAAAGCCCCAACAGCGCGTTTGTCTCCGTCTACCCATTCGATCCAAGCACTTCTCCAAAAGAAGCAATTGCGCAAGCCGCCGAGGCGATTGGTTCCGAGTACGATAATGTCGAGCAAGACTCGTTTGAACCGCAGTTGGTGTACCATCCCGGTACGTTGTCAGATCCACAAGGGGAAGAACTGCACTTCTACTATTTGGACCTGTTGGTCTACGCGCGACTGATCGCATTCCGGTTACCAAGCCAGACGATCTTGGTACATTTCCAAGCTGAAGATGGAGAGTTCCGAGGCTTGGAAAAAGTTTTCGAAGCGATGTTGCTGACGCTATGTCAATCGATTCAGAAATAAATGGTTCTGGACGAATTCCGACGATACTATTTCCGGTCCGGAACTCTTTTTGGAAACACAGAGGCACAGAGAACACGGAGACGGAGACTCGCACGCTAATCCGCGACTGATGTTACAGCGGTTTGAGCAGCGAAGCGGCGGGCCGATCCAACACCAACGTTGCGTTCGGATGCCGCTTGAGAATCGAGCCGGGAACCATCGGGTTGACCGCACCGTCGACGCTATCCCTGACCGCGACTGCTTTGCGCTCGTCAGGCACACTGCAAATAATCTTCCTCGATTGCATGATGCGATGGATCGTCATGCTGATCGCGTGCGTCGGAACTTCATCCATCGACCCGAACCATCCCTCGCCAACTTGCTGTTTGCGACAAGCTTCATCGAGCTCGACAACGTGATACGACGCTTCGGTCTCGAAATCCGCAGGTGGGTCATTGAACGCAAGATGCGCATTCTCTCCAATTCCAATCATTGCCACATCGATAGGGCCAGCGAGAAGCTTATCGGTCGCTTCGGCACAAACTTGTTTTGGATCAGACAAGCCATCAAGGTAGTAGAAGGATCGCAAAGGTACCCGATCAACGAATCGCTCTTTCAAGTACCCGCAGAACGACGCGGGATGGTCTTTGCCGATCCCGACATATTCATCAAGATGAAACGCATCGATCTTGGTCCAATCGATCCCGGGTTCTTTGATCAAGCTTTCGAGGACTTCGAATTGGCTCGAACCCGTTGCAACAATCATTCTCGCTTCGCCCTGCTGAGCAATGCTACTTCGAAGAATCATCGCTGCGAGTTTTGCCGAGTAACTACCCATGCGGGGCCGATCAGGTTGAATGACGATATCGATGATACACCTCGAAGGGATAACAAATCTAAAGGAGAGTTTGATACTGATATTAAGTCGGAGCGCATCGCTTATTCGAATCGATTATCGGTATCGATCATTCGCACCGATTCTTCGCTCGGTTCTTCATAGTACTTCAAGAACCACGAAGCTGTAAGGACCTCAAGGAGTTTCGAATTCACGCCTTGCCCGATCGAGATCTGTTTCAAGGGATCTCATGTGGACATGCCAAGCTTGTTCGAGGGCTGCGAGATCTCCGAATGCGGCACGAAAGCACTTGAGAAGCTCTCTGCGATCGAGTCCGGTGGCGGGTGCTGAATTACTTCCTGGTTGGCCGTCTGGCAGCCACCCCAGAAGCGTACGATGCTGCTTGGGCTCAAGCAACGAGACTTGATGATAATACTCCATCAACTCATCGAAATGATTTTCCATCAGAAAATGAGTCAGAGCCCACGCGTATCCGTAGGCGTCTGCGGCTTCGCGAGAGTCTCTAGCAAGGTCGAAGAGAGCGTCCGTAACAAGAGGTTCGATCCTTGCGCGGTTAGGATCAGCGCTGAGTCGCTGATAGCTTTTCAATCGCCCTTCGTTTACCGCCCCAATCCCACCCCAACCTGAATCGCTTGAAGTTTCAAAGTAGGTTGCGAGCCCTTCGTGCGCCCAGCGTAGTGCAATTTGATTGCGTGGCATCAAGCCGGTGTTTCCTGCAAGCTGATGGGTCGCTTCGTGCGACACAACTTCGACATCATCGGCTTCGCGTGTCATTTTCACAAGAAGCTCGACGGTATTTGCCAAGTAAGCCGCATCGCGCGATTGCGCAGTGCCTCGAGCTCGCAGTTTGTTTTTTGCAAGCTCCTTAGCATGAGCATCGAGCATCCGCATTTTCTCTGTTGTCCCTTGATCGAAGAAGACCGCGATGTTGTCCTCTGCGGACCAGTATCCTAAAGCGTTCGCAAGGCTCTCATCCCTTTGCCTTGTGTATCGCATGTAATCGGCTTCTTGACCGAACAAGACCACTTTAAGGGGTTCGGTGGGTGGATCGAGCACGCGACCTTCAAGGGCGAATTTCATAAAGTACGCTTCGTACACATTCTCAAGCAGATCTAGGCGGCTTTGCCAGCGAGGCAAGCGTTTGCGTCCCGACTTGGTCTCACCGGTATCATGCAGCATGATGTAATGCGGACTGCGTACCACTTGCATCCCTTGCGTAGGAACCGCCCCTTGCAACTCGGACTGCGAAGATGCTAAAGCATCGATCGGCTGCTCGATTCTCTTTCGAGCTTCTAGCAAACGCAGCATTGTTGGGTGCATGGGTTCAATTTTATAAGCTGCGTTGCAACAGTCGCGGAAAGCTTCGAGCATTCCGCTGCGCAAAGCAAACCGAGCTGCTTGAATGTAATCGTCGAAGGCTTGAGTCTGTTTCGCGTGAGCAGCGAGTCGTCGATACTCCTCCTGACGCGTCGGGGCTTTGATCACCAACGCGCTTTCGCGACTGAGGATGATGGTACCCATCGTGGGGTGCGTATATTCAAAAGTGTTCGGACCAACACTTTTGGTTTTCCCTTCGAGCAGTACAGTGCTCTGAGAACCTGGTAGCCGATAGACCACAAAATCCGCTTGGGCGGTATCGAGCAAGACCCACAAGCAAACGAGCAGCACGGCAGATGAGCAATAGCTAGACAGCGAAGTGTTGAGCGGATGGCGTATTGTGGGTAGAACCATGTTGTTAGCCCAACGACTTTTCCGTCGAATCGATTGCAGCGGCGGGAGGAATAAAAATCCGAATCGATTATACGCGATCGGTTGGCTTAAATCCGGCCAAGTCGTTCGAGAGCTTCGTCCGCCCAAGGGCTTTGCGGGGAGAGTTGCAAGAAACGCAGCCAGTGCTTCGTGGCTTCTTCCCCCCGGTTGAGTTCATCGAGAGCAGATGCAAGATGATAGTGGACATCTGGGTAATGGTCATCGCGAGCCAGGGCACCTTCGAAAGCTGCCACAGCAAGATCGACCTGACCGGTCTCCACCAGCACACAGCCGAGACTAGCGCGGGCTTCGACAAAATCCTCATCGAGCTCGATGGCGTTGTAGAATCTTTCGCGGGCCGCGTGGACTTCGCCGACCCGCAACAGAAGCTCTGCGAGGGTAAAGACGATTTCCGGATGCTGGCCGAATTGCGCGAGAATGACGCGATACCACTCGATGGCTTCGTCAAACTGCCCTGCATCTTCAAGTTCTTCTGCTGCTAAAACCATCGCTTCGCGGGTCAAAGGTTGCGGATGTTCAGAAGCTGATTGCTGACCATTAGCGATCGGGTTTTCAAGCTTTAGTATTTTCGGTGCAACATCAGGCGCACTTGAAATGTTTCGTTCGCTAGATGCTGGCTCTTCGGAATCGAAATCCAGAAAGAGCTGTCCGTGTGCACCGACCAGCACTCCTTCGTCTTTTAAAAGTATTCGTCGACCGTCGAACTGAAGATCGAGTTCCGTAAGGCTGCGATCGGCGATCCGTGGACCGAAGGCATCGAGCTGACGTTTCAGTTCGTCAACCTTCGCACCTTGCGAGACCCAAGCGGCGATCTGCTTGGCAGATTGGACTTGTTCAAAATCGAAGTAGGGAAGTTTGTGAGTGACTTTAACGCAGGGTAGTAGGCCGCAGCGGTGCCAACGTCGAATCGCGTTGACTCGGGTTTTCACAAGGCCTGCGACCATAGCAGGGGTGTAGAGTTGTTTATGGGTGGGGGAGTCGATCAATCCAAGTTCCATCCACAGTTCATGTTCGTGGATCAAGCGCGTTGCGCCCGAGCGGATTCGCTCCTTGAGCGAAGCCGACAACATGGCTTGGATGTCCTCATCGGGCAATTCGTCCGCACCGATGATGACCAGATCAAGTTCACCTTGGAGTTTGTCCGCTAGGCTAGCGGAGTATTGTTTGAGCCACTGGCAAGCTTCTTTGCGTGACATCGCACCGAGCTTACCGAGGAAGCCGATACGTTGGTTTTCGAGTTGGATCGAGGGGGTAGTCATCCCGTTAGTTTTCTAGAGTGATGGTGCCTAGAGTGATGGTGCCTAGCTTCTAAGCGTACTAGAGGGCTTGAGAGTCAAGAGCAAGATTCCACGATTGCATTTCGAGGAGTTGCTGTTGATGGGTCATATCGAAATGAAGCGGGGTTATGGTGACATTGCCGTTGGCCAAAGCCATCACATCGGTGGGATGTTCGGTAGGTTGAGGAGGTGGATCGTTTGTCGACCAGTAGTAGTTGCGTCCTTTGGGATCTTGTCGTTTGATGTAGTGATCACCATAGCGAGCCACTCCCATCGGTAGTACTTGAATTTCTGGGGCGAGTCCGGCTCGGTAGTCGCGCGTGGCTTTGGTGGGAATATTGATATTATAAAGCCTCGCTGCGGAGCCTTGATGATGAAGGATCCGTTGGATGAGTTGGACAGCGATGGAAGCGGCGGCTTCGAAATCCGCGTGAGGGTCTTCTTCAAGCGAAACAGCGATGCTTGGGATACGAAAGAAAGCACCTTCGATGGCAGCAGCGACAGTACCCGAGTAGAGGACATTAATGCCGGCGTTCAGGCCGCCGTTGATTCCAGAAACGATTAAATCCGTGGGTTTTGGGGTCAGCTCGGAGATCCCCAGCTTTACACAATCAGCGGGTGAGCCGTCGACAGCCCATCCACGGAAGATTTCTCCGTCGTAGATTTGTTTGCAGGTCAGCGGGGTCAGATAGGTGATCGAGTGGCCGACGCCACTTTGTTCCGTAGCGGGCGCAACGACGGTAACGCGTCCGATGGACTCCAATGCAACCCGAAGGGCTCGGATTCCAGGAGCATGGATTCCATCGTCGTTTGCTAGCAGGATATTCAAGCGAGTCTCCGGGTGTTTCGTGGATAGATAACGGGCGTTCTTGTATTGATGATGTGTTTAATTCGGATGTGTTTATTGTGGACGTGTCTATTGCGGACGTGTTTATTGCGGACAAATCGTGAGCAAGCCCTTAGGTATCGCGAATTACCATTGGATCGAATCGCGGAATGAATCCGAATAGTATGTATCGAATTGCCTAAGGTCATCACCAAGCTTCTCGGGGATTTCCTCTGGAAGGTGGATTTGGAGTTCAACGATCAGATCACCGCGAGAGTCATTCTCACCTCGAAGCCCTTGACCTTTGACTCGCAAGCGTTTGCCGCTGTCGGACATCGAGGGGATCTTCAGAGTCACCGTCCCACTCCGGGTTGGGATGTCGACTTTTGTTCCGTGGATCGCTTCCCCGAGTGTGATGGGAAGTTTCAGTTCGATGTTATCGCCTTGGATTTTGATCGCTGGGTGAGGCTGCAGTTGGACGGTGAGGATCAGATCCCCTTTGCTGCCATCGGGTAGTAGGTCTCCCATGCCGCGAAGTCGGACTTTTCTACCCGGAGAAATATCGGAAGGTATTTTCACGCGGAGATCTTCGACGCGACCGTTACCGCGATTGAGTTTGAATTGGACTTCTCCACCATCGAGCATGATGCGCAGGGGAACTGGGATTTCTGCGGCAACATCTGCATTGAATTCCGATTCACCGCGATCATTGCTTCTGCGCGAACGCGAACGGGAGGAGCGTCTACCCGCTCCTTTACCACCTGGACGAAAGAAATCCTGAAATTCAAATCCGTTTGCGGAGTTAAAAGCATCTCTGAAATCGAACCCGCCGCCGGGTGCGGATTGACCAAAGGGATCTTGCCCGAAGGGTTGACCGCGATACTTCTCGTAGTCGTCTCCATACTGATCGTAGAGCTTGCGTTTTTCCGGCTCGTTCAACGTATCGTAGGCGGCTTGAATCCTCTTGAATCGATCCTTAGCTTTCGCATCTTCGGGGTTCAGGTCGGGGTGATATTTGCGTGCGAGTTTACGGTATGCCTTCGCGATTTCATCTGAATTCGCAGTCCGTTCAATCCCGAGCGTTTTGTAGTAGTCTTCGGCCATGGCGACGTGAATAAAAAAGGACCGGAGCGATTCGGCGGGAGCCCACCGATTCCGCTGGATGGTGTGGTCTGTAGTTTAACCGCTTTCCTCCGATTGGCACCCTCAAAATTGAAAGGAAATATCCCGGGGAGCTATCCTTCAAGAGTCGACGTCTACTAACATTGCACCGATTTGTGATTTACACTAGAAGTTCAAGTTCATTGTTGATATTCACTTCTTTGTTTTACCTGATGGGTAGGTTTTGATATGTCCTTGCCGCTTGATGAAGTCCGTTCCGCTTGTACCGCCGCTGAATATGCAATCGTGTTGGCCAGTCGATCCCCTTCAATCGAAAAGTTGAGTTTGGCGGAGCTCAAGAAGCATTCAGCTAATGCTCGTAAGTTGTCCGACAAATGGCAAAAACTTTCTCGCGGTCAGAGCCGAACCCAAAGCAAGGCGACCGGCTCGCCGAACCTCGATTCCCGTTCCTACACCAAACAACAAGCGTTTCACGAAGCGCTCGGGGCGTTTGAAGCCCAGCTAGCTAAGATGTCCTCCGTAGCAACCGTCCAGCCAGCTTCGACCAAAGTTTCGGCGGCCAAGCGTACGGCCGGGGCGCGAGTCGCTCGCCAAACAACCCGAAAAGATTTGCATTTGGAAAAGAAAGCCATCAACAAGAAAGCGAGCACAAAGGCAGCCGCCCCTGCTGCTGCAAAGCCCACTGTAGCCGCAGCTCCTGCCATCAAGCGAACCAAGGCCAAACCGGCAGCAAAGAAGGCTGCTACCAAGGGAACCGCTACCAAGGGGACCGTTACCAAGAGCGTCGCAGCCAAGGACAAGCTAGTCAAAGCGGCAGCCAAGCGAGCTGCCAAGCGTCCTACGGCCGCCAGCACCGCCGCTGCTCCAAAAGCCGCGAAAACCACCGCAAAGAAGGGAGTCGTTCGCCCAACCGCTTCGGCCGCTGCTACTCTTGCAGGTAAAGCCAAAGCGAACCGAGTTTCTCTGTCGAACAAAACCAGCAACATCGCCGGTCACGTCTCAGGCCAAGGGAAGCGCGTTCAAGCCAAACGGGACTCGAAGGGACGCTAGTCTCATTGGGCCAAGTTGCGAGTTCGCTGGCCATTCAAGACAGAACGGCTATTCAAGATAAAACGGCACAGGGGGCAGAAAAGCGTGCTGCAAAAGCACGCTTATGCCTCCCTGCCAAAGAGTGAACTTGCCCAAGTATAGAAACCCGACATAAATCGCAATCGCGGCCATCATCGGGATCCAAGCGAGCCATCGCCAAAACCAGTGCGTATCTCTCGACACTCGGTTGCTTCGTCGGACCCCCCATCCAATCAACAATTTCGCTGGAAACATCGCCAAAACGAAAACAATCGATAGAGCGAACCAGAGCTGCTGCGGAATTTCTTCTATCCGCAAAGGATAAAGCGGCAATGCCAAGGCGAAGAACAAGAGATGCGTCAAGGTAAAGGTCCACGGCACGCGTCGGAAGACTTGTCTAACCGCATCGCGCCGCCACATCAACGCAAACTTCTGTTCGCTCGGCAATGGTTGGCTTGCAAGAAGAATCTGCAAAACAGGTAGGTATTGCAACACCCAGGCCATGCTCAAAGCCCCAAGCAGCCCAAGCAATCCAAGCGCACCTTGTTGTGCCGGTGAAGCATCCGACGAACCGTTTAGAGCGACAAGAATTGCAAGTGCAGGAAGACCTAACCAAATCAACGCGCCGAGGCTGGCCTTGAAACCAAGCTTGATCAAACGCCAAAGGTGAAGCCCCGTCAAAAAACGCCACCAACGATCCTCAAGATCACGCCAGAATCCAAAGCGCAGAATCGTCCGAACAAAACGGATCGGCTGCGGCCAGAGAAACTGATGCCACTTGCCCCCCCGAGCGATCGCCCAAGCCACCCATAGAACCCACAAGATCGACAAGACGCGAGCGATCCCACGCAGCCGTGCCGCTTGAATGCTCCCAGGCTGAATCAACTCCGAGGAATAACCTAAATCAGTAAGAAACCAAATCGGCAGCCAAGTCAAGAAGACCCACAAACCACATCGCACACATTGACCAAATCTTGGAAACCCAGGAAAGCAAGTTCGAAGTGGTAGGCCACGAGCCACGCGACCCGAACACTCGAGCATGTAACCCAAACTTGCGAATTGCAAAACAGGAACGGTCGCAACAAGACTTAAAACAAGCACCATGCTCAAGACTCCCCCGACTGCGCAGGCCGCGAGCCAGATCGCACGGGTAGAGAATCGCAAACAGCGCAAGATCATGAGCAAGTCCAAGTAGTTCTGTGACTAAGTCGGGCGTAGGGCAAAGCCTGCGGACCGGCAGGACAAGCCTTCGAACCGACAAGTCGGATCGCCGAACAATCACCACCAGAACGCATAACCCGTATATTCGATCCAAGTTGCCCAAGCGTGGAAAGCTATCCGCCAATTTCCTTGGAATTACTCATTTTATTTGCACACTCGGGTTTCGGAATTAGGATGGCGAGGGTGCGTCGAGGCAAAGCTTCCATAGCGAAAAATCGGTGTGGGTGTTTCCTTTCGAATGTTTCATTTTTGGGTGTTTCTTATAGGTACAATTCACATGCGTCTGCGATTTTCTTTCCTCAGTACTTTGGCGTTAGCCACCTTCGCTTCGTTGCCTGCCTTCGCGCAAGACCCTCTCGATGACGTGTACGGTCATGCAGTCCACGCTTATTTCCGCGGAGATGCAGCCACCGCTCAGCAATGGCTCAACGAAGCCATCGGCGCCGGAAGCCAAGATCCCCGTGCATTCTACTTCCGTGGACTTTGCGAAGCCGCGATGTCGGGTGACCCAGAAGCCGGTGCAAGCGACTTCGAAGAAGCCGCACAGTTAGAAATCGATGGCAAGAAGGTAGTCAACGTCGGCAAGGCACTCGAGCGAATCCAAGGCCCAGTGCGATGCCAAATCGAATCCATCCGTCGCAAAGCACGGTTGGCTTCGCGCAGCAAATACCTTGAAATGCAACGTCTGCGTTACGAACAAGGAATCGGCAATGGAGCCAAAATCCCAGCTTCGCCTTCCGATGCACCTCCTCGACCTGTCCCCAACATCAATGATCCATTCGGCGGAAACGCTGACTTGAACAAGGGTGAGCCAAAGCCGATGGCGGAACCGATTCCCAAGGCACCTGTAGCAGGCGACGATCCTTTCGGAGACGCACCTGCGAATCCTGCACCATCGAACGCTCCAGCTGCAGCGAACGATCCGTTCGGGGCAGAACCAAAGCCAGCACCGGCTAGCGACGACCCGTTCGGAAATTAACGTTTCTTAACACGACGCGAATTTTGCAAGATCGATCCCCGCCGGCTTTTGTCGACGGGGATTTTTTTGTTTAGGCTTTAGGCTTTAGGCGGGAGTACGGGGCTGGGGGGATGAAAGGTGGAAGGGCACTGGACGACGTTTGAAACTGCTTGTTGCGATTCAACGATCAGTAGGGTGTGGTGAAGCGGTCGGCCGATGATTCCCTCAGCCACTTCGACATCCCAAATACCGCCCCTTGCGTCCGCGCAGTTAACCACCGACCGCGAAACCCACCGCTCCGCGCGCGACAACATCACGCACGTGGAACTTCAGCGATTGACGGACCGCAAACGGTGAGTGATCGCCCACCTCAATCCCCCGGTCGCATCTCATCCCGCTGGGTTGTGAATGCCGCTGGGATGGGAATGCCGCTGGGATGGGAATGGGAGTTCCGAAAAAAGGTGCTCCGCACCAAGCATCACACAATTCGGTTCGCGGTTTTCTTTGCGTCTTTGCTTCTTTGCGTGAGCCATCCGCCCCCCTTCTCTCGAAAGGGACAATTTGCTGCTCAAAAACCACATCTCCGCGTACCAATCCATATCTCGATTTGACGGTATTGGGCGTTAAGCTTTCGCCGGGAGGCCGGAGGGTGCTTTAAGAGGCGAGAGCCGAGAAGCGTTTTTGGCGGAAATTCTTCATCTATAATGGTCGCTGCGGGTAGAAAAACCACTTCCGCGAATTTCCCTTCGAATTTACGATGTTTCCCTTGGATTTGACAAGCGCGCTGCGTTGAACGTCCGGGGGCCCCAGAGTGGAAACCGAAAAGAAACAAATCGAATTAGACTCTGAACTCGACCGAGTTCTGGGCTATTTGAATTTTTCATCGGGCAAACCGGACCCGAAATTTCTAACAGCCATGAATCGGCTGTATGCGAAAGCCATCGAGGGGGGAGATTTCGCACAAAGCTCACCTGCCCCCCAAACCCAACCAACCACTCAGCCCCAACCAATTAAGCGGCCCCGCGCGCGATCAAAAGCAGGGCGATTTCAACGCGGCTCTCCTTACGTAGGCCTGCCAGCTTGGGTAACCATTGAACATTGGTTGATGGATCGCCTAGACGCTCTTCAGCGAAGCAATCCGATCTATGCGCAGTGCGAACAAGCCCGGGGTGGGATTCGTTTGGTTTGGAAGTCGTTGCTCCCCGATTATTTGGACTTTCATCGAGACCTCTTGTTCCATCAAGAACCCGAAGGGATTTTCAATGGGCTGTTTTTAGGTCGCGCGATAGAAGCGGTCTTGCAGCAAGGTGGAAATTGGGATGATACGCAACGAATTGTTCCTCGCGCTATCGAACACTTAAATGACTACGTCGGTTTTCGACCCGTAGCAACCTTGGAAGGCCACGAGCTTGAACCCTACCCGCACGAATGGTTGGGAACGATCCCACTGTATATTCGAGATGTCGGCGTCGCCGATGGACCCTACCACGATCTGATCGAACGCGCTAAAACCATCTTGCTTGAAACATCCCCTGCGCTGCTTCGCGAAGCCCAGTTCGACCCGGACTTGCTCGACGAAATCGCTTTGGACCCAAGAGCCTACGATTTTGATCATCCGGTAAACAAACGCCCCAATTACTACTTCGGTCAATGGGATCCGCACCGAATCGACACCAAAGGCTATTACCGCCGGTTTATACTTCAACAAGTCACCGTCGATGCACTCATGGCACGCGTGAGCGAAGCCCACGCTCAGGCACACGCACAGACACAAGCTCAAACAAACGGGCAGTCAAACGGGCCAACAACCGGCACAGAAGGTGAAATCGCCTCTGAAGAGTTGGTAACCGAAGCCGCAGCGGTCCTTGCTGGAACCATGTTGATGGCTTCCGGGATCTCAGGTGCAAGTCCCACCGCGATCGCTTCGACGACAAGCCTCGGCGATTTAATGGGGCATATTGCAAAGTACCGAGACGCGTTTTACGAAGAGTTTTTGAAACACTTGCCAAAAGGCGAGCACCGCAAGCGGCTTGAGTCCGAAGCCCAGATTCGTCGGCAACCGCTCGGTGGTGCACGACAAGAACTCAATACGACGCTCGGAAGGCTGCGAGCCGCGCAAGTCGAGCGGATTCAAGTCGCACGAATTTTCGCACGGATGGGGAGTGCCAAGGCTGCGAAAGAGGAGTCCGATGACGTCCAAGTCCCATCGGCGAGAATTCTGTGTCGAATCGATTGCTTGCTCACCACCGGCAATCAGTTATTGCGCCATGGAGAAATCGAAAAAGCCGCCGAGATCCCCGAACAGATCGACGAGTGGATCCAGCGAGGGATCGCTTGCGGTGCTCTTGTCGACCCTTGGAATATCCTTGGATTCGCTGGGAATTTCAACCGGTTCATCGGATCGGACGCTACCGTCATCGATGATCGCGTACACGAATTGGTGCAAATCATGGAGCAGACTTTCGCTCTGCTTTCCCGAATTTGGCGAGAAGCCGCTGCGCGTGATCAGGATGAGTTATGCAATGCCACCGAAAAGAAATTCCGCCAGATGGCGGAATGGTGGCGTCAGTATGCAGCGCACGAAGTCAGCGACATCCACGCGACCGATCCAAAAATAACCCTCGAATCCTCGGAGTTGGTCGCCAGAGCACTTAGGCTCTGGCATCGCGGAGGTGCTGCCGCCGGAGATTTGAAATTCTGGACGCCGCACGCATCGCTATTCGACTCCCCTAAAGCTTACGCATTGGTCATCGAAGCCTTGCTCGACCGCGATGACTTCGTCGGCGCAAAAGCCTTGCTCATCCATTGGCTCTACCAATCCGACCGCGTGGGATTAACCAGCGGATCGATCACCTATTCAGACTTGGCACGCCGCTGGATCGAGAGACTGCTCACCACGGATCAAATCGCTCAACGAAGCCCCCAAACAACTTGGGCTTTAATCGAGAACTTCTTTGATTTACTCGAAGCCAACGCAGAACGATTCTGGCTTCCGCCCGTTTTTCAATTGGGAAGCCGCAATCGTCGTAAAAACAATCGCGATACCACTCTGGAACAAAGTGAACTCGAAGCCCTCGGAATCGATCCCCGCGATGTCGATTCTGCAGATCGCGAAAGCGACGAACTCGACGACGACACTTCGATACAAGATTCGGCTTATCAAGGTGTAAGCTACGTCGACTCGACCAATGATGGACACGATGGCTCCGTATATGAAGGGGACACAGGCAACGACGAAGAGTTCATCGAAGAGTCCAAAAGGATCGGTGAACATTTGATTTTCCTCAGCGGCTTGGCACACATGTGGAAGCAAGTCGCGCAGGTGTCCGTTGCACTAAAGTCCGATACTGCAAACAAGGCGAACACAAGCGAAACTCAAGCTCCTTCCTCATCCGATGTCGCTGAAAGCTCAGCTCGCACGTCACAGGATGCAAAAATCAACCAAGCGTTTGATGGTTGGATCAAAAGCTGCCTGTCGCAGCGAGCAGGCTTGGTAAAGCTGCTCGATCAAGTCCACCGATTTTCCATTCCGAACGGTGGCACAGATACGGACTCCATGACCCGTTACGATCGTCAACGCGTCGCCAAAGAATCGTTGCTCGAACGCATTCTGCTTACCGCCGTCGAAACCTCCGACGCAAGTCGTTTTTTATTGGCCACGCAGCCGATGATCGATGAAGGGTTGAAATCGTCGCCGAGCGAGGAAAAGCACGCCATTGAGCTTTATTCCGGATTGATGGCCGGAGATCACCAACGGGTTCAGCAAGCCTTTCCGCAGTACGTAGAAGCAATCTTGCCCAAGCCGCTTTTATATGTTTCCCTTGCTCGCGGTGGCAACCCAATAGATATCCTAACCGCTCGAGCCCGTCGCCGAACCCTTTCGCACCTTCTGATGTGGTTGCCTCGCCAAGGTTTCTATCAAAACGCTTGTGACTTGATCGGTACAGCCCGCAACATGGAGATGCACAACCATGTCGGCCACGGTGCCGTTACCGAATTTGACGACCTGTTCCAAAACGCCTTCAAAGCAATGGTAAGAGCGTTGATACGCAACGCTTACCAATGGTCCAGTACCACTGCACTCCAACCGAAATCCAATCCTAAACGACGGACCAAGCGAGTCAGAGATTACCAATCCAACGAAGCAACCCCATCGCCCGACGATCTCGCTAAACTCGAATTAGACGAAATTGTAGATTTGAACCTTCCCGAACCCGACCCGGAAGTCCTCGTACCGCTACTCGAACAACTCACAGAAAACCTGCTCAGTCACTGGCTCAGTCATTCAAGGACATTACGTCTAAGCGTCCTCGAATCGGTCGATAATACGAAACGCTGGGATCAACTCTCGAACTTCATCCAACGCTACGGGAAAGGTATCTTCACCCAAGGCTTCCTTCGGCTCGCTCATGTCCGTGCCATCCTACACCAAGGGGTAGGAAACTGGCTGCGGTTGGCGATGGAAAATCAAGACAGCCCCGAAATCCAACCAATTCTCGATGCCATCGAGGCAGGCGAAATCCCAATCGCTCAAGCCGAACAGTGGCTTGCAATCGTCTTCGAAGCCATCATCGATCATTTCGCAGAATACAAAGACTACAACAGCACCACTACCCAGTCCGACCGGGGTGAGATGCTCTACATGTTTCTCGATTTTCTTCGTCTCCGAGTTCGATACGATCGCGTCTGCTGGAACTTTAAACCAGTCTTTTGGACTCACGAAGTCTTGGTGCACGCAGGTTGCCAACAGTCCGCGAACCAATGGCGGCGAGCTCTCTCCGACCGTGTATCGAAAGAAGCCGAATCGTATTTGAACAAGCTCAAGCAGTTGCAGCAGGCTTACGCCATGAAGATGCCATCGGTTGCAGATCGACTCAACGAGCGATTCATTAAACCGATGACCATCGATCGGATGCGAGCCCTGATCCGCCCTGCCATGCGGCAACTGCGAACCAATGATTCGGAACACAGCCGTGCGTTCGATCTTCTAGTACAAGAAGCCCACATCATGATGCGAGAGCCAACAGGTGTAGGACTAGAGATACCATCCTGGCTCGTGATGCTCGAAGATGAAGTCGATCGAGTGCTTGATCAAGAGCAAAGCACCCACCCACTGGTTCGCTTGGAGAGAACAGTACAAGTCTCCAACGTCACGCTAGAACACGTCCAAGAAGAGCTTCGAAAAGCTCAAGAGCCCCCGCCGTCGCTTCCAAGCCCCGGCAATCCAGCTTGATCGGAGCTCGGACTGCCATTACTGTCGCAGTCGCACCGATTTTTCAAACTTCAAGTACATGCTACGATCCTCTCGAGCTTCCAGCCCCGTGGCCTTAACTTTCCAGTATTCCGTTAACTTCTTCAATATTCCGCCCAGCGATTCTCCATCACCAAGATCAGCGATCTGAAGGATAAAATACTTGAATGCCGCAAGCGACTGAAACCCCTCCTCTTGGGCTTGTAAAAACGATTGCTGAGCGATAATCCGATCGCCTTGCTCAACTGCTACCCGAGCCCGAAGATCGAGCATTAGTGGATCATTGGTCCGCTTGTAAATAGCATCGATGGCATCCGCAATTTCCCCGCGGGTAAAGGCTAGCGTTTCACCTTGAGCCGGTGACAACCAAGATTGAATCGGAGTGATCGCGTTGGTATCTAAAGCAATCCGCGATTGGTCATCCTCCGACAACTCCGTCTTCTTAGTAATCCCCTGCAGATCTTCGACTTTAATCGCCATCTGCGTACGACAGAATTGCTGAAGCGATTGGTTCGTTTGCCAATCGATCACATTGATCAAAGCAGGGAAACCCCGACTCCCGGAGAAGACCAGAACGAGATAGCCATAATTATTATTTGCATAAAAATCCTTGAGCTTGATCCCCCGCTTCATGGTCGCTTCAATCTTCAATGACTTCGTCTTAAACAACGGTCGGTAGTTTTCACTGAAATCATCGAAACTGATCAAACTTGCAATCTGGGGAACCATCTCTTCAGTAGAAATAAGATCCGCAGGAGTTTGATCTTCCCGGTAGTAACGCAACAAGACCGCAATCTCGTCGCTCGCCGACGAGTACCCAATCACCCGCCAGTCATGATAACCCATAGTGATTGCTTGGGAGTTATCAAAGAAATCACGTATGAGGATTGCAACGAGTTTGCGAGCAAGAACTTGCTTACGATCCTCTACCTTATCAGCGGAACCAACGTCCTTCCCAAATTGAACTATGTCCGAAATTAACCTGGTCCTGAATACTGTAATGCACTTGTCGTATTCGGAACGCATTGCGAATCCACAGAATTCATTTGCAATTTCAACAGCAGAATTGGTTTGTTTCGTCGCTGCGGGCAAGGACTCCCAGGCGTTGAAATCCTCCCAAGCAACCTTCGGTGGTGTCGACACATGTAGCTGGTGATTAGCATTCTTCGCTTTATTGTGAGAGTTAATTACAAATTTATCGAGTATCGTGGACTTGTCTAACGAATAGACCATCAGCAACATTAGCCCAACCGTGAGACACATCGTACCTGCCACAAGCCCCCACTTCCCATGAAATGCCTTGAAGGGAATGATTTTATCAAGGGCACTGCTGACCCCTTTGGCCCCAGGCTCCTCATCCCCAACTTCGTAATTCGCTGGATCCTGAGAAATCGCTTCTGCACCTCCAGAACCATCGCTAGGCTTGGTTGCGATTTCAAGCCGAAAAACGTCTCCACAATTCGGGCAAGAAATACCCCTTGTTGTAAGTTCTCGAATTTCGGCGCGTACCTGCGCGCCGCAAACACAAATCACATTTCTTTGCATGATACGTGGGAGCACCGAATTTCGTGAACACTTATGCTTTCGCCAAACAGCATTCGCCACCGAAAATCAGGGGCGAGAAAGCACAAGCAAGCGGGCGTATCCATAACATGGCGTAAAAATCAGCAACTTCAAATACGTCCAGGGATCGAAGTCGCACGTTTTTGAAATTGCCTTAACCACATACGACAAAATGTCACGCATTGACCTTGGCCAACGCGGCTTTCGCCGTTGCCACACAGCGCCGAATGTCCTCGATCGGATCCTTCGGGTTCTCCTCGTATTCCAACGACAATGCCCCGTCAGCCGGAAATTTCGCTTGGATCAACGCATCAAAGACCGACCCGCAGTCCAAATGACCTTCCCCAAGCAACACACCGCGTGTGTTTTCTTTCATCTCCGCAAAATCCTTGAGGTGGATCCCGTAAAGTCGCCCAGCCAACCCCCGAATCACATCGACCGGCTTCTCTCCCGAACGGATGAAATGCCCAAGGTCGGCGCAAGCCCCGATTCGCGGATCGCGCCCTTCGATCGCCCTCAGCACGTCAACAACCTTGTTGAATCGGTCTGATGGTCCGTGGTTATGGATGGCAATCCGGATGTCAAATTCTTGAACAAGGTCATTCAATGAGTCCATCGAGTCAGGAGTCGGAGCAGCCGATATGTTCTTGACCCCAGCTTTTTTGGCAAACTCAAATACTTTGCGGTTCGCCGCTGCATCCTTGGTAAACCCGTTCACACCGTGCGCCGAAATCGTCAGCCCAAGCCCGCGGACCTTATCGACCATCGCCCGAATCTCTTCGTCCGTAGCAGTCAGCGGAAACATGCCACTGAAAAACTCGACTTGGTCAAAACCCAAGTTCTTGGTGTGCTCGAGCGCCGCGTCGACCGGGAACCCACGCAGCGAATAAATCTGCAACCCAAGCTTCAAACCGGCTTGCTTGGCCTCTTGCGCTATCAAACGCTGAACCGGACTCATCACGCTACAAACGGCCGAACCTCCCAAAAATAATCCGGTGGTTTGCAACCAAGTTCTTCGGGATGATCGATTGTGGGTGGGATTGGAATTCTGCATGTTCAAAACCTTGTTGAAATCCTTCAGGGGAGGGGAAGCGTGAGGAGGGACGATATAATGGGTTGTCACAGCACGACTGCAAAGTACACTGCTGGCAACTCGGGTTCCGCTCAATTGGCGATCCACCCATAATAATCGATTTCCACTCGGCAAACTCGCAGGATTTTCTATGGCAAGCAAAGATTTTGATATCGATCAACTCGCTGCCTACCTGCACTTAACTCCCGACCAAGTCGCGAAGATGGCATCGCGTGGAAAACTGCCGGGACGCAAAGTCAACAATGCTTGGAAATTCTCGGAATCCGAAATCCACCACTGGCTCGAAGAACAAATCGGAATCGTTGAACCCGACGAACTCCAAAAAGTCGAACGTATCCTCGAGAAGAATTACGATACATCCATCGACGATCGCTCGATGCTCTGGGAATTCATGTCCACCGAAGCCATCTCGATCCCACTCGATGCTAGAACCCGAAGTTCCGTCGCACGCGAAATGGCAAACCTCGCTGCTCGAACCGGCTTGCTCTGGGACGGCCCCCAGATGGCCGAAGCAGTACTTGCCCGCGAAGCCCTCCACCCAACCGCTCTTGAAAACGGCGTCGCTCTGCTGCACCCACGTCGCCCTCAGTCCTCTATCCTCTCCGATTCCCTCGTCGCCTTAGGAATCTCTCCCCGCCCTATCCCCTTCGGTAACACCTCCGGTTTGCTGACCGATATCTTTTTCCTGATCTGCTCGACCGACGACCAAATCCACCTAAAAATCCTCGCTCGTCTCGCTCGACTCGTCAGCGACGAAGTACTCTTAACCATGCTTCGCTCCGCCCAAAGCCCAGCCGAAGTCATCGAACTGATCCGTACGGCCGAATCCGAACTGATCGCTTCCGACGCACGCTAATTCCCCTTCCTCAGCAAAACCACCGGAGAGTCACGCAGTCTCTCCTCAAAAACGCCTCCGATTCCAACAAGGTTCATCACTACCATGAAACGGGGGAGAGGCTCGAGAGAAATAGCAACACCGCGAACCGAGCAAGCGGAGCCGCTGCTCGCTTGGTGCGGCTCGACCGACCCAGCCTGGCGCACTCTCCTCGAAGCCATCCCCGAATCCCTCGCCCCAAACATCGAATTACTTCGCTGCAATGATGTCTCCGATTGGATCGCTCAGTGCGAACCCGCGAAGAACATCCAACTCCTCGTCGGTCTCGAACACCGCAATGATCATCACGCCTTAGAACTCCTGAAACAACTTGCCGCTCCACCTACCCCAAAAACCACCCCTCAAACAGCCTCGAACGCGCATCGCAAAAAATCCAGTACGACTTCTCGCTCAAAACCCAAGCCAAACCAAAGTCTTGCTATCGCCGCGGTCTTGGGGGAGGACTGGCAAGGACACCGAAGAACTTTCCCACTTCCAGACTCCCTGGAAACCTTCTACTGGTATCAATGGTTCGATGGAGTCTTACCATGGATCCAATCACGCGACTTGCTACCTGCAAACAACCAACAGCTCTCTCCACGTGTCGGGCGAATAATCGATCGTAGCGAACAAGCCAAATCGATCCTGCGTGCTCACATGCAACAGCCCAGTATGCAACAACCCAGTATGCAACTTGCAGCAATGCCGGAACCGCGTACATGCTGGGTTCTCTCCGATGAACCCAAAAGCGTTGCACTCTGGCAAAGCCTTCTCGAACAATACGGCGTTCGCACCATCGGATCACTCATCGATGATGCTTGGCCTACATTGCAAACAGATTGCATCTTTTACGCCCCCGAATCTCGGTCAGCTCAAGCCCCGGTGTCTGTAGAACCAAATCCGCGAATCGTCAATGACCTGCGATCGCTTCGCGACGAACACACAACGAGTTTCATTGTCTTATTCCACCCGTTCCTAAGATGGAACGACTGGCCGACATTTCACAAATCCGGCGCGGATGCGATCGCTTGCCCACCGTGTTCTCTCGAAGGCATCCTCACCACTTGCTTTCTTCACCGCTAGGTTTTCTTCACGGCAAGGTTTTCCTCGCAACCCGGTTCATAGGGTTTGATGTGGCCGTTGGCCACGCAATGGTAACCCGACGCGTCAGCGAGGCAGCAGCGGAGTAGTGGTTGATTTCATCAGCCGCAGTTGCTCAGGGCTATCGGTTTATTGAGA
>Ga0315908_10000809_pt1 | contig 24351 bp, 22 predicted proteins | sample LakEriMetagenome_12_FD_203520 | JGI IMG/M metagenome (GOLD analysis project Ga0315908, IMG submission 203520) | Freshwater fungal communities from buoy surface, Lake Erie, Ohio, United States - Buoy 4 MA124 | ecosystem: Environmental > Aquatic > Freshwater > Lake > Lake biofilm | place: USA...
CGATCGAATCCATTCTTGCTTCTAAAAATATCGCCCAAATCTCGGCTAAAAAAAGTGAATTGCAAGCACAAATTGCTCAGCTCGAAGAAGCCTTAAAAGCATTAGACACCATAAAAGAAGAAGCGCTAGTTGCTGTTCAACCTGTGAAAGACACTGTGTTTTCACATTACCTAGAAGTGCAGGGAAACATCGACACCAAAGAAAATGTATTGATCCAACCCGAAATACCAGGAACCTTGGTGACCCTGAATGTCAAAGCAGGACAACAGGTAAGCAAAGGACAAGTACTTGGTCGTGTAGACGACGGTGGAATGAGCCAGCAGTTGGCCAGTATTGAAAACCAATATGCCTTGGCCAAAACCACTTTTGATCGTCAAAAGAATTTGTGGAATCAAAAAATTGGCTCAGAAATTCAATTTCTAAATGCCCAAACACAAATGATTAGCGCACAAAAAGCGGTGGCTCAACTCAAAGCGCAATTGGTAAAAACGGTAATCAAAGCGCCATTTTCAGGTGTAATTGACGAGGTGTTTGTAGAGCGTGGCGAGGTGGTGAGTGCCAATCCAAGAGGCTTGATGCGTTTGGTTAACCTGAGCAACATGTATGTTTCCACTATGGTTCCGGAGACCTACATTGGCAAATTAAAAATAGGAACTGTGGTAGAAGTAAAACTGTCGGCTTTGGGTAAAACCTATGCTGGAAAAGTGCGACAAGTGGCGAGCAACATCAATCCAAGCAACCGCAGTTTTAGTATTGAAATTGCCGTGCCCAATACCGACAACTTGTTGCGTCCCAATCAGGTAGCCAAATTAAAAATCACCGATTATGTAAATCCAAAAGCCATTACTGTACCCTCTAATAGCATACAAAAAGACGGCACAGGCAATACCTATGTCTATACCGCATCAGCCAGTACAGGCACAACGGCAGTTGCCAAAAAAACGACGGTTGTAGTGGGTAAATCGGCCAACAATGTAACCGAAATCCTAAGCGGATTACACCCCAAAGACCTGATTGTTACCGACGGTGTAAACGCGATTTCTGAAGGCATGAAATTAAATTATTAATCTACTACCAAAGGGGTAATTAGCACATTATGGCACATCAAAACAAAGAATTTGGCATTTCAACTTGGGCAATCAACAACCGAGTTACCGTATACATATTGACGTTATTGATCGTAATTACGGGTTTGGTAGCCTATGTTACCATGCCACGAGAAGATTTTCCTGAAATCATCGAAAACAAGGTGTATATCTCCTCTGTTTTCCCCGGGAACTCTGCCGAAGACGTAGAAAAATTGGTGATTAAACCGCTTGAAAAAGAGTTCAAGAACATTTCGGGCGTGGAAAAAATTACCTCGAGTTCATTTCAAGATTACGGAATGATCATCGTAGAATTTGCCGATAAAGTAACTGTTGACGTAGCCAAAACTAAGGTAAAGGACAAGGTTGATGTAGTAAAGTCTGACCCTGATTGGCCCAATTTGGACAACGGCAGCAAAGTAGAGCCCAACGTATTTGAACTCAACATCTCGGAGGAAGTGCCTATTTTGAACATCAACTTACAAGGAAACTATACTACCCAGCAACTCAAAAAATACGGGGAGTTGATCCAAGATGACTTAGAAGAAATTGCTGAAGTCAAAAAAGTTGAAATCTTGGGTGTAGACGACAAAGAAGTTGAAATAGCGGTTGATATTTTTAAAATGACAGCGGCTCAAGTTTCGTTTGACGAAATTCAAAATGCGGTGAAATACGAGAACATGACGCTCTCTGGTGGAAACTTAAAAACACAAGGTTCCAAAAATAACATCCGAATTGTAGGAGAAATCAAAGACCCGCAAGAGCTAGAAAACATTATTGTCAAATCGTTTGGAGGCACAGTTTATCTCAAAGACATTGCCACCATTTCCTTTAAAGAAAAAGACAAAACCACTTATGCCCGAGAAAAAGGCACAGAAGTGGTGATGCTCAACGTAAAAAAACGGTCGGGACAAAACATGATTTCGGCCATTGATCAAGTAAAAGAACGCTTGGAAAAAGCCAAATCGTCGTACTTGCCTTCGAATCTAAAAATGGAACTCACCAACGACCAATCCTCGCGGGTGGAACACCAAGTAGACGAGTTGTCCAACCACATCATTTTTGGGATTATCCTGGTGATGATTGTGTTGATGTTCACGATGGGATTACGTAACTCCTTGTTTGTGGGCGCTGCGATTCCGCTCTCGATGTTGATGGCTTTTGCCTTTTTATCGGCGTTTGGACTTACACTAAACACCATGGTGTTGTTTGGTTTGGTCATGGGATTAGGAATGCTGGTTGACGATGGAATTGTGGTGGTAGACAATGTGTTTGCCAACATGAAAAAAGGCATGACGCGCATCGAAGCATCCAAAATTGGAATTGGCGAAATTGCTTGGCCGGTAATTTCCTCAACCGCCACTACGCTGATGGCCTTTTTGCCTTTCGCCTTATGGCCAGGTACCATGGGTAAATTCATGAAGTATTTCCCGATTACCCTTACCGTAACCCTTACCGCCTCATTGTTTGTGGCGATGGTGGTGAATGCCGCCATGACGGGAGGTTCGATGGATATCGAAGATAGAAATGTGACTAAAAAATCGGCCAAAACCTACAGCATTGTGTTTGGTTGTATCGCGCTTATTTTTGTGGTACTGGGCCATGCGTTTCAAAGTACCGTTGCCAAAGCCATTGGACATTTGGCAATCATTTCCTTGGTGTTGATGTGGTTGTACAAACTCAAAATCTACCAATGGACCCAAGATTTCCAGCATTCGTTTTTCCCGAAAATGGAAGAAAAATACAAGAATTTCTTGGCCAAAATTCTTACTGGTCGTAAGGCATGGTATGCACTTATTGGTATCATTGGGATGTTGTTTTTCTCCTTTATTTTATTGGGTATTTTCCCGAGAAAAGTATTGTTCTTCCCGGAAAATATACCCAATCAAGTGATTGCCTACATCGAATATCCGCAGGGAACCGATATCGAAAAAACCAACAAAGCCACCTTGTTTGTAGAAAAACAAGTCATCGCGATTCTACAAAAATATGTGGATCCCAAAACCAACAAAAACTTCTTGGCCGAATCTATCGTGTCACAAGTGGGTGTGGGTGCCGGAAATCCAAATGTCGATGCGGGCTCTGCCTCTGAAACGCCATACAAAGGAAAAGTAACGGTCAATTTCTCCGAATTCAAGTTCAGACAAGGCATCAATACCGCCGATATCTTAGAGGAAATTCGCGGAAAAGTAAAAGGCATTGCCGGCGCGAGTGTAACGGTGGAAAAAGACGCCAATGGTCCGCCAGCCGGTTATCCAATTAGTATTCAACTCACGGGTGCCGACTACGATCAGATGCTCAAAGAGGCCGACAAAATGATTGCCTTTATCAACGCCAAAAATATTCCTGGAATTGAGAAACTCAAAGTGGACATCAACAAAGAAAGTCCCGAATTGGAACTTAAAGTTGACCGCGTGGGTGCAGGAAGTTTAGGCGTATCTACTGGACAAGTGGGCTTTAATTTACGACGCTCTTTATATGGTCAAGAGATTTCTACTTACAAAGAAGGCGATGACGATTACAACATTACCATGCGCATGCAAAATGACCAGCGCAATAACGAAGACGTGTTGTTTAATCAGTCGCTTACGTTTAGAAATCAAAACAACGGACAGATGATGCAGGTGCCCATTTCGGCCATTTCCTCAACCGAAAAAACCACCACCTACAACCAAATTAAGCGCAAAAACCAAAAGCGCATCATGACCATTTACTCGAATGTACTCACGGGTTACAACGGCGATGCCATAACCAAACAAATCCAAGCCGATTTGAATGGCTATGAATTACCCAAAACGGTAAGCTATTCGTTTTCGGGTGTTCAAGAAGAACAAGGCAAAAACCAAAGTTTCTTGATGTATGCGTTATTCCTAGCCTTGGCTGGAATTACCATTATTATTGTATTGCAGTTTAATTCGGTATCCAAAACGGTGGTCATCTTGTTTACGGTATTGCTTAGTTTTAGTGGAGTATTTTATGGCTACGTGATTGCCAACATGGATTTTGTAATCCTGATGACCATGATGGGAATCATCTCGCTGGCGGGGATTGTGGTGAAAAACGGCATTGTATTGATGGACTTCTTTGTGTTATTATTAGACAAAAAAGTAATCGACAAGAAGGTAGAAAGCCACGACGATTTATCGCTCGAAGAAATCAAAGAAGTAATCATCGAATCGGGGAAATCCAGGTTACGTCCGGTATTGCTCACGGCCTTGACCGCGGTATTGGGATTAATTCCCTTGGCCATCGGATTGAATTTTGATTTCTTCTCGTTGATTACCGAATTTAATCCGCATGTATTTATTGGGGGTGACAACGTGATGTTCTGGGGGCCTTTGGCTTGGACCATCATCTTTGGACTCACCTACGCCACCGTGCTCACTTTGGTAATGGTGCCCGTGATGTTCTATTTGGTGAAACGCACCAAATATGCGCTGCGAGCAAGACGAAACTAAGTTTGTATTATAAAAATTAAAAAAGAGTGTATCCAATGGGTACACTCTTTTTTTTGCCTAGTTGTCACTAATGTGCTTACACAAGCTATTTTCCGTTAAAGCCGGTCATGGTAAATTCCAATCCCGCGGTGCCAAATGATTTGATGGCTTCACAGGCCAATTCCAATCGTTCGGGTAAAGCAGCCAACTCCGATTCACCCCATTCGCCCAACACATAATTTACTTGTTGGCCTTTTTTGAAGGCGTCGCTGATGCCAAATCGAAAGCGCGCATAGTCGTTGCTATTCAATACCAAATTGATGTTTTTCAGTCCATTGTGTCCGCCGTCGCTGCCTTTGGGCTTGATGCGGATGGTGCCAAAGGGCAAATTCAAATCATCGGTAATGACTAATACGTTTTCTTTGGCTATTTTTTCTTTTTCCATCCAATACTGCACCGCTTTTCCACTCAAATTCATGTAGGTATTGGGCTTGAGCAACAAGTAAGTTCGGCCTTTGAATTTGTATTCGGCCAACGCGCCCAGCTTTACGGTCTCAAACGAAAGCGCTTCTTTTTTGGCCATAAAATCCAAAATTTTAAAGCCAATGTTGTGGCGGGTATTTACATATTCGGCGCCTATGTTGCCAAGGCCAACGATCAAAAATTTCTTCATGGGAGCAATCGTTTCGGGTGGTGTGGAGTTGCTAAACAAACGGGTAAGCCAATTCATGGCGTAAATGTAAAATAAAAAGCGCAAAAAGTTTCGGCAAAAAAAAAGCACCCGTAAAACGAGTGCTCTTGGTTGGATTCGGGAATGAACTTATTTTTTCTTTCCTTTTGCCGGTGCTTTGGCTGCTTTGGCTGCTTCTTGAGCTGCTTTCATCGCCGCACGTGAAATCTTCACTTGACAAACCACGGTGTTGTCTGGGTGCATCAATTTGAAGTTGTTGGTTTCAATTTTGGTTACATACAACTTGTTCCCCATTTCCAATTCAGAAATGTTGGCTTCTACGAAGTCAGGCAAGTTTTTTGGTAAGGCTTTTACTTTTAAACGACGTTGGTTTAAACGCAAATCACCTCCCAATAAAACCCCTGGAGAAGTTCCCACAATTTTCACAGGCACTTCCATCATGATTTCTTTGCTTTCGTTCAATTGAAAGAAGTCAATGTGTAAAATTCTGTCAGATACCGGGTGCACCTGAATGTCTTGCAAAATTGCATTATAGGTGGTTTTTCCCAACTCAATCGCCACAGTATGCGCGTTTGGAGTGTACACCAAGTTTTTAAATGCAATTTCTTCTGCTGAGAAATGTACCGCTTGATTTCCTCCGTATAACACGCAAGGAACCAATCCAGCATTACGTAAGGCTTTAGTCGCAACTTTGCCTACGCTTTCTCTTTCTGATCCTTTAATCGTAATCGATTTCATTGTAAAAAAATTATAGTTATTAATAAAAAATACGTTGTTGGTTGTCGGTTTTCTGTTGTCAGTTTTTTTCAAACAGCTGAACCAAGCTTTTCATTCAATTACATTAAAAATTTACCGCTAATTGAATTGTTGTGTTGTACCATGTGCATTACTTCGGCAAAAAGCGGGGCACAACTCACCACTTTTATTTTGTTGGATTCTTTTTTGAGCGGAATCGAATCGGTTACGATGAGTTCCAACAACTTGGAATTTTCGATTTTTTCATAGGCACTACCCGATAAAATCGCGTGTGTACATATGGCTCTTACGCTCAAGGCTCCTTTCTCAATCATCAAATCTGCGGCCTTGGCCAAGGTTCCTCCTGTGTCAATCATATCGTCTACCAAAATGACGTGACGGCCTTTTACTTCTCCGATCAATTCCATCGTGTCAATCACGTTGGCAATTTTTCGTTGTTTATAACAAATCACCACATCCGATTCCAAATACTTGGAATACGCATAGGCTCTTTTGGAACCTCCCATATCGGGCGATGCGATGGTTAAATTTTCTAATTTCAAACTTTTCACATACGGCAAAAATATTGTCGAAGCAAAAAGATGGTCTACCGGTTTTTCAAAGAACCCTTGAATCTGATCGGCGTGCAAATCCATGGTCATAATGCGGGTAGCTCCTGCTGCATCGAGCAAGTTGGCTACCAATTTGGCGCCTATTGGCACCCTTGGTTTGTCTTTACGGTCTTGGCGCGCCCATCCAAAATACGGGATTACCGCCGTAATGTGTCGGGCCGAAGCTCGTTTTGCTGCATCAATCATGAGCAACAATTCCATCAGATTATCTGCTGTTGGAAATGTAGAGCAGACGATAAACACGCGTAATCCTCGAATCGATTCTTCGTACGAAGGCTGAAATTCGCCATCGCTGTAGGTCGAAAAGGTTACTTTACCTAGCGGAACGCCGTATTCTTTGGCAATTTTTTCGGCCAAATATACACTCTGCGAACACGCAAAAATCTTTGCTTCTGGTTCTAGGTGTGACATTGCAATCTGTTGTTTATGCCGCGGCGCTTAGTACCTGGTTGCTTTCTCAACATTTTTGAGGGAAACGAGAGGTAGGTAATTGCCTCGGTTGTAGTTAGTTAGTTGTGTGTCGCGTAAACGAGGTGCAAATTTAGGAATTAAATCGAAGTAGGAAAGGAAAAAATGGAGTATTTTTTTTAGTGTATGTAAGTATTTTTTTTACATTTGCAGCGTGTTAAAGGAATCTGTTGCAAAACAGATTTTTGCGATAAAAAGAGATTCTCTTTTTTTCGTCTGCTACGCCCGGATGGCGGAATTGGTAGACGCGCTGGTCTCAAACACCTGTGGGAAACCGTGCCGGTTCGACTCCGGCTCCGGGTACAAAAAGCTCTTCTTAATTGAAGAGCTTTTTTTGTTTTTAGTTAATTGGGAGCTGAAAAAATATTTTTAATATATTTTCAAAGAAAAATATAAATACATTTGATAACCACATAAACATCAAAAGAAATGGCAGTAAATAAACAGATTGCAAACGCAATAAAACTCAAAAACTCCCCCGTTCGCGCACTCACGGGCTCAAACAGTTCGAGTTTCTTCACGGAAGTTTCTCCTTTTTGTCCCGACGCTTCGGGACGCCTGCCAAATCCAATGGTCGGAGAAGTCTCCTGAGGTACTATAATGGATATTGGAATTTGGAATTTCAGTATTGGAATTTAACAATCCGTGCATTCGTGACCAAAAACTCCCCGCTTCCAACTTCCCGCTTCCAGCTCTAAACCTAAAGTAGAACTTAGTATACTTCTATCCTTTTGTCTTTCGACTTTATTACTCACCAAATTATAGAGCAAAAAAAAAGCGCATCAATTCTGATGCGCTTTTCTTGGGTGTGAGCTAAAATTACAACTGTGGCTGCAATACTTTAGTTACACCGTGAATTACTCCATTTGAACATTGAATGTCAGCTTGGAATACTCTTGATAAATTATTTGCTGTATCGCGAATGTCAACATTTCCACCGCCTATTACAACGGTTGTGTTTTGAACCGGTGAAGTAAACATAGGTACAACTTGACCATTTGTAAGCTGTGATGAACGAACATTTCCAGCTGTTGTTACGTGGTACTGTAAAACTACAGATACAGCAGAATCAGACGCGCCATTTGCAAAACCTCCTGCGCCTAATGCAGTTGCAAATGCGGCATTGTTTGGTGCAAAAAGAGTTGCTGGAGCTCCTGCAGTTAATCCACTTAACGCGCTCAATACTCCGCTTTGTGCAGGGCTTGTAACCACGGTTTGTAATGTTTCAAATTCAGGATTTGCTACTACGTGATCAACTACAGTAGGAATAGGAATCACAGCATTCACAATGTGTATAACCCCATTGCTAGCGTCAACATCAGCAGATGTAACTCGTACACCAGTTGTAGCTGTTCCACCGTTGATGAATACATTCATACCTGATTTTTGAACAAACATGCTGATGGTTGGAGCATTGGTAGTGGCATTAATAGGTGACAAAGTGGGTACATATACCGAAGCAGGTATGTCTGCACTTTTAATTTCTGATCCAATTACGTGATTCAATAAAATGTTTTTAAGCACGGCAGCGTCCACATTGTCTACCGTTACATTTGCACCAAGTGAAGCAAAAAATGTGTTGAAAGCTGCATTGGTTGGCGCGAAAACAGTATAAGTTCCTGGCTCATCTAATATTCCTGCAAGGTTTGTACGGGTAAGTGCGGTTACAAGCGTTGAAAAATCTGGATTAGCAACAGCAATTTCAGTAATGGTTTGTTGTGCTGGTTTGTTTTCGTCTTTGCTGCATGAAATTGCCACAATCGAAAGAGCTACAATAGCTAGGTTTCTGAATAATTTTTTCATAATGTTTTGTTTACTAATTTTGTTTGTTATTTTTGTTTAAAGTTTTGGCAAATATATTAAACAAAATATTTTTGCAGCAATCAAAAAGCCAAAATTTTGCACATTTAACATAATTTAACATCTAAAGCTGAGAAATTGATTGTTGAGTCATGTTGTTTTGTTTGTGAAAACAGTAGTTTAAAGATAAATTCGCAACCATTTTTTATTCTAATTTGTAAAAAAAACCACTATGAGATCCATTAATGTATATAGATTACTTTTAATTGTTGCATTACTAAGCACCATAATTACCCATGCTCAAGAAAGTCCGATTAATCTCATTGCATTTAAATACAATGGAATGGAAGAATCAAGTGAGATTATACAATGGGAAGCAAATAGTCCGTCCTTTTATACGGCAGCTCCGACTGAAGTATCGAGTATATTGGTGGGCTCTTCTATTTTCAATCCCAACACCGGCGATTACATAGCCCGTGTGACACACACAGACAATAGCTCGGGGATCTACAAATACAACATCAATACAACTGACTCAAGTTTTAGTGAAGCAACGAGTTTTTACAACGGCTCCTCAGAGTGCGACATGCAAACCGGCTACATTTACAACTACGACGGAAACGAATTTGACGAAGTGGAGTTAAACAAATACAATCCACAAACCAATGTAATAGAAGTGGTTGGCACTTTTTCGTTTTTGCCCAACACCAGCTTTTTTCCCGATGGATCTTGTTTTGACTCAAATTTGGGCATATACTATTTCGTGATTCTTGATGTAGAAGGCAGAAAACTCGTAGCGGTTGACGTGAATAATCCGGTATTTACTTATACCGTTACACCCTTATCCGGCACACCCATTACGGGCAATATTGGACTGGAGTTTAGCAACGAAACCAATCAGGTGTATTGCATTTATTCGTCCTATAATCCAGACACCGAAACCAGCACTTTTGTGGTGGGCGCCATTACTCCTTCCACAGGTGAAATAACTGTACTCAACACCTTAAATGACGTTGGCGGATACCAGTTTTACAACCGCAGCTTTGATCAAACCAACAAGAAATTACTTTTTGTGGCCTATGATCTTTCGTTTACAAATCAATATTTGTACTTGTACGACATGGACAGCAATACCTACGAAACCCGTTTGCTTCCTGGCGAAGTGATTATTGAAATTGAATGCAACAACATGGTGTACTCCGAGCTCAAATATGGCGCATTAAAAAATCCCACAAATGAGCTGGATCATGTGGTGGTTTATGCAGATAATGCATCACAACAAATTCTGGTTTCGGCAAATCTTGCTCAAGCCACCTATTTCCTGTACAATACACAAGGGGCAAAATTGCTTTCCGGAACCATTGATTCGGCACTTGCCATTGAGACAACTGGACTTTCTGCTGGAGTGTATATTCTTTCTCTAACTTCCGAAAACAAACGCGTGAATCGCAAAGTGGTGTTGCGTTAGGCTAAAGTTTGAATCTAAGAGTTTATCGCAATCCCGATGGCTCGGGACGCAAAGCTAACTTCATACAAGTGGTTGACTCTCTCGCAGAAAAATCAAAAATCATCCCGAAGCTTCGGGACGAATTGGCGAAGCAATCAAATCTGAGCATTCGTGGCTAAAAGACAGAAGCTACTGGCTGCTACGAACAGTTGTTTTTTTTGATTTTATCGCTCGAATTCCCATGAAAAAAACCAGGGCAAGCACCGTTCCTGCTGTATTGCGTACTTGGTCATCTATGCTTGCACTTCTGCCCACTACAAAATACTTTTGAACTAACTCTAATGTACCACCCGCCATAAAGCTCACGGCAAAAGCAATCCAATATTTTCGGAAATGAAAACGAAAATAATACAGCAATGACAGCGTAAACAAAAAGAAGCAGGCCACATGAGAAATGTTGGAGAAATTTTCAAGCAGCACATTTGTTGAAAGGTTTATTTTTTGGGCGGGAATATTTTTCTTAAATTGAATAGGCGAAGTAGAATCGCACATGTTCCCTAAAAACGGAATTTGGTTGGCGATTTGGGCGTCAACTGTTTTTATTCCGCCATCTTCGTACTTGGCCGACCAAGCAGGATTTCCAAAACTAAAATAACAGTCAGCAGTTCCGTAGGAATACTTTCCTTTTCCGTTGTAATAATACACCGCTAAATCCCCTGAAATTTGAAAATTGTCTCCAATTTTGGGCATTTCATGATAGACTTTTTTACCCAAATCTGACTCATAGGGTATGCATTCCAAATACGCAATTACAGCAAGTAATAGGAGAGGGTGAATTAAAAATAATTTGATTTTGTGGAGCATTGTAGAAGTATGCACTTACAACAAGCCCAATACCAACTGCGGGAACAAGCCCATCGCAATAGTAAGCAATGCGGCATAAATAGCCACCGTATACAACAAAACGGGCGTTCCGGTTCGGGTTTCGTTGGCGGGTTTGGTATACATGGCTAAAATGAGCTTAAAATAATAGCCAACGCTAATAATCGAATTGATTACTGCCACAATAACTACCGCTAGAAAGCCGGATGCAATGGTGATGTTGAACAAGCCCAACTTAGCAAAAAATCCAGCAAAAATGGGGATTCCAGCCATTGACAGCAAAGAGATGGTCATCACGGCAGCCAAGACCGGATTGGTTTTACCCAAGCCGTGAAAATTTACATAATCTTCGTTTTCTCTGTTTTTGCATACATAAAGCACCACTGCAAATGCGCCAATTCCGGCAAAGGCATAGGCGGCGGTATAATAGAATAAGCTACTCGCTGCTGTTGACAAACTCAACAAAGCCATCAGCATAAATCCAGCGTGCGAGATTCCCGAAAAAGCCAACATCCGTTTTACGTTTTGCTGCTGCAAGGCCATGATGTTTCCTACAGTCATAGACGCCATGGAAATTAAGGCGATGGTATTGTAATAATGAGATGACAATTCAGGATTTAGAACGATCAATAATTTATAAAAAGTGGCCATCGCGACTACTTTGGCCAAGGTACTCATGGTCGCTGTGGTTAAGGCTGGTGATCCTTCGTATACATCAGGTGCCCAAAAGTGAAACGGTACTGCAGCGATTTTGAATAACATACCGATGCACAACAACAACACGCCTACAAAAAACCAGCTCGGTAATTCGGCTGAGTGCGATAGTTCGGCGATTTCAGTCACGTCAAACGTACCCATTGCGCCATAAATTAAGCAGATACCAAACAATAAAATTCCAGAAGCGAAAGAGCCCATCAAAAAGTACTTCATCCCGGCTTCGTTGCTTTTGAGGTTTAATCGGTTGCTGGCGGCCAAAATGTACAAGGAAATAGACAATACTTCGATGCCTAGAAAGAACATGGCCAAGTTGCCAAACGATACCATGGCCACGGCACCAGATAATAAGAATATTTTAATGGCAATAAAATCAGAGAGTTTGCTCGCGTGATTGTCATAAAAATGATGACTCAAGGCCACCAAGAAAATAGTCAAAACGATAAATAAACTGGAAAAACACACTGAGAAATTGGACACCATGATCATGTTGTTGTAGTAGGAAGCCGGTGCATTGTAATCGAGCACGGTGAGTCCCAATATGCCTAATAATCCCAATATCGTAAAGGGGATAATCGCTTTTCTTAGGTTGAGAATTTCCAACACTAGTGTTAAAATCCCTAATCCGATAATGGCAATTAATGTATTCATAGGTGTATTATTTTAAGGTCAAAAGAGACGTATACTGAATCTGATGTGTGTGTATTAATTTAATTATAGGTGTAACCGATGGGCAATTATATCTAAACTCGGTGTGATCAAGTCGTGGATGGGTTTGGGATACAAACCAAAAAATAACAATACCACGACTAACGCGATCATCGTGATGGCTTCAGTTAAACTGAGGTCACAAAAACCTTTGGAATTAGTTTGGCCCAACATCACGTGTTGAAACATTTTAAGCATGTAATAAGCGCCCAAAATGATGGTTAATCCGCCCAAAACAGCAAACCAACTATTGGTGGTAAACAAACTGTACAAGACCGTAAATTCACCCACAAAATTAAAGGTAGAAGGCAAGGCCACAGAGGCCAACACCAACAACATAAACAGCGAAGTAAATCGAGGAGCTTGGGCACGAATACCGCCCATTTCCGCGATGGCATGGGTTTGGTAACGTCTGTAAATAATTTCAGCTGCCAAGAATAAGCCTACCACGACAAATCCGTGTGCAATCATTTGCATCACCGCGCCACGCAAGCCATCTAAACTCAAAGTATAAATGCCCGCCGCAATGATTCCTACGTGCGACAAGGACGAATAAGCCAGTAATTTTTTCATGTCTTTTTGACGCAAAGCCACAATAGCGCCATAGATTACGCCGGCTAATCCTAAGCCGATCCACCAATTTTGGTAGGCAATGGCGGCATGTGGGGCCAAAGGCAATTGCCAACGGATTATGCTGTATAATCCCATTTTAAGCATAATTCCCGACAACAACATGGTGCCGATAGCAGGTGCTTTTTGGTAAACTTTGGCCTGCCAGGTATGGAAAGGAATCAACGGAATTTTGATGGCATAGGCCAAGAAGAAAGCTAAGAAAATCCATAATTGTTCGGTATCCGAAAGTTGTAATTGGTACAAATCTTTCAACAAGAAACTGCCGGCTTGTTGGTACATGTACACAAAGGCCACCAACATAAATAACGAACCAGCCAGGGTGTAGATAAAGAACTTAACTACTGCTTTTTTACGGTCTTCGGCATCGCCATTGCCCCAAAGCAAGGCAATAAAATAAATGGGGATCAAGGATAATTCCCAGAAAATATAATACAACAACCCATCAACCGCAAGGAATGTTCCCACCATGGCAAAGGCCATAAACAGCAACAAGGCATAAATGGATTTGGCGTTTTCAAATGAGGTGCCAAAACCGGATAATATGATCAAGGGAATTAAGCCGGTGGTGAGTAAGACCATCGCCATTGATAAGCCGTCGGCCAACAAAGCAATACTCACATTGGGTTTAGCAATCCAAGGAGCTACAAAATCAATGTTTTGTCCCAATTGAAAAGCGTTTAACAAATAGCAGGAAACGCCCAAGGCTATTGCCGAAAACAACAAGGCCACTTTAGAAGCCCATTGGTTTCCAACCAAAAAGGTAACGATTGACCCAACTAATAATAACAGTAATACTGACGATATATCCATTAGAATAAAATTATTGAACGATAAACAAATACGTGACAAGGGCAATCACACCCAATACAAAGGCAAACAAATACAAGCCTGTGTTTCCGTTGTGCACTTTTCGGCCTTGAGCCCCAAGCGACAAACTCACTTTGGCAAATCCAAGTACTAGAGCAGACAAACTAGTTTCAACCGTGTCACGGAAAAAACGAGAAGCGCTATTAATTGGGTTCACAATGATTTTGGTATACGCTTCGTCTACGTAATATTTGTGGTATACCACTTTGGCAAAACCTTCCATTTGGTCATCGGCTTTGGGTAAACTTTTTTGGGTGATGAATTGACGACGCGCCCACAAAATTCCAAAAATTCCACCGGCCAAGGCTACTCCCATTAGTCCGTATTCTAAAGTGCCTAAGGCGTGCTCAGCATGTTCGGCATGGAATAAAGGAGCCAAATAGTGATTTAACCAGGTGCTGCCGGGTAAATTAATCGCTCCGCCAATTGCAGCTAATATGGCCAAAACAATCAACGGGAAGGTTATTAAAGCCGGGCTTTCGTGTAGGTGTTTTTCTTGCTCTTCGGTTCCGCGGAACGTGGTAAAAAAGGTCAAGTACATCAATCGAAACATATAAAAAGCCGTCATGATCGAGGCCACTGAACCCACTACCCAAAGGGCAATGTTGTGGTGAAACGCGGTAAGTAAAATTTCATCTTTGGACCAAAAACCAGCCAAAGGAAATATTCCGGCAATAGCTAAACTCGACACCAACATGGTCATGAAGGTAATGGGCATTGCTTTTTTCAAGCCTCCCATGTTACGCATGTCTTGTTCGCCGTGTAAGGCGTGAATTACAGATCCAGAACCCAAGAACAAACAAGCTTTAAAGAAGGCGTGTGTGATTACGTGAAAAACGGCCACTTGGTATGCCCCTAAGCCCAAGGCCAAGAACATCAATCCCAATTGTGATACGGTAGAATAGGCCAATACTTTTTTGATGTCGTTTTGAAACAAGCCAATGGTAGCCGCCAATAAGGCTGTGGACGCACCAACAATGGCAATAATAGTTTGAACTTCGGGTGCCAAATCAAATAAGAAATGCAAGCGAGTGACCATAAAGATTCCTGCAGTTACCATGGTAGCCGCGTGAATTAAGGCCGAGACCGGTGTTGGTCCTGCCATCGCGTCGGGCAACCACGTATACAACGGAATTTGTGCTGATTTTCCACAAGCACCTATAAACAAAGCAAAAGCGGCTATAGATAATAAAGTTGAAGGAGTTCCTCCGGCTAAGGCAGTTTGCAATCCGGCAAAATCAAGGGTTGAAAATAAACTACCTAAAATAAAGATGCCAATCAACAAACCTAAATCGCCAATTCTGTTCATGATGAATGCTTTCTTTGCCGCATCATTGTAGTCTTGGTTGCTGTGCCAAAATCCGATGAGTAAATACGAACACAAACCCACGCCTTCCCAACCAATAAACATCACCACTAAGTTGCTTCCTACCACCAAGGTGATCATGAAAAACACGAAGAGGTTCAAATAGGCAAAGAACTTGTGCATGTTCTCGTCCTCGTGCATATAGCTGATGGAATACAAATGAATCAGCGAACCAATTCCGGTAACAAACAACAACCACAAAATAGAGAGTTGGTCAAATAGTAAACCAAAATGAATTGAAATAGACTGCAATTGAATCCAGTCAAAAAGTGGAATTGAGGACGATTTTCCGGTGGATTGTAGATCGATAAAAAACAATACGCTCACTACAAATGAAGTGACAACCGCTAGTGTTCCCAACACACCTGAACCTGTTTTTCCCAATTGTTTTCCGAAAAAAACATTGAGTAAAAATCCGGCGAAAGGAGCTAATACTAGTACTAAGGCTAATGAAGTATCCATAGAAAATTATCCTTTTAAATTTTTTAAATTGTCAATGTCGATGGATCCTAAGTTTCGGAAAATCGACACCAAAATGGCCAATCCCACGGCAACTTCGGCCGCTGCTACTGCCATCGAGAAGAATACAAATACTTGTCCTTCTGCATCTTGGTGGTAGGTTGAAAAAGCCACGAAAAGTAAATTGACGGCGTTTAACATGATTTCTATCGACATAAACACAATGATGGCATTACGGCGATACAGTACGCCAAACACCCCAATACAGAACAAGATGACACATAAAAATAGGTAGTTCTCGATTCCGATTTGATTCAAGATATTATTCATATTACTTTCCTGATTTTTCTTTTTTAGACAACAACACTACGCCGATCATGGCTACTAACAACAAAATAGAAACGTATTCAAAGGGGAGCATGTATTCGTTGAGCAACACATTCCCCAATACTTTGGTTGATTGGTAATCTACTCCAGTTGAATCATAATCGCCCACAATGGGTTTTGAATTGATAAAAATCGCCAACAAAACCAAGCACATTACACAAAACAACACCACTGCGGCTAAACGGGTCACGCGCGGTTTATGCACTTCGTCTTCTTTGTTCAAGTTCATCAACATCAAGGTGAATAAAAACAAAACCATGATGGCTCCAGTATACACAATAAAGTTTACGATACCCAAGAATTGTGCATTGAGCAACAAATAATGTCCAGTAATGGAGGAGAAACAGATGACCAAATAAATGGCGCTGTGGATTGGATTTTTAGTAAAAATGGTTAAAAAGGCTGTCGCTAAAGTGATGGCCGATAACACGCAAAATAAGAGTAAAAATGTAGTCATTAGTTGGCGTTTTTGAGTTGAGCATTTTGCATGGCCATATCCAACGGCATGACTAATTTGTCTTTCCCGAAAATAAAATCTTCGCGGTCATAACTGGCTGGCACCAACACTTTTGAAGTGGTCAAATAAATCGCGTCTTTGGGACAAGCTTCTTCGCACAAGCCACAAAAAATACAACGCAACATATTGATCTCATAGATTTCGGCGTATTTCTCTTCGCGGTATAAATGCAACTCTTCTTTTGTGCGTTCAGCCGCTTTCATGGTAATCGCTTCTGCAGGACAAGATAACGCACACAAGCCACAAGCCGTACAGTTTTCACGTCCTTGCTCGTCGCGTTTGAGCATGTGCTGGCCTCGGTATACGGGGCTCATTTCACGCACTTGTTCCGGATATTGAATGGTTACTTTACGGGTAAACAAATGCTTGATGGTAATCCACAAGCCTTTGATTATCGCGATCAAATACAGGCGCTCTAAAAAAGTCATTTCCTTGTTGGAAACTTGTTTTTTACGCCCGGATAAGGATATTGTTTCTAGTGCAGTCATTGATTTATTTTCTATTAAACTTTACTAATTGATTTGGATTAAAAGCCTAAATAGGCAGCAATTTCATGGCGCAATAACACGATTCCTGTAATTACGATATTGGCAATGGACAAGGGAATTAAAATACGCCAGCCCAGGTGCATCAATTGGTCATAACGGAATCTTGGAATGGTCCAACGTACCCACATGTAGAAAAAGATGAATCCACATATTTTGGCAAATAAAACTGCAATTCCTATAATGTTAGCCGGGTTTACTCCCCAATTGGTTACCGCCCATTCCATTCCTGGGTAGTTGTATCCACCAAAAAATAGCACGGCTAATATGGTGGCTGAGATAAACATATTGGCGTATTCGGCAAACAAATAAAAGCCCATTTTCATGGAAGAATATTCGGTGTGGTATCCGCCAATCAACTCGGATTCGCACTCGGCCAAATCAAACGGAGTTCGGTTGGTTTCGGCAAAGGCACAAATCAAAAAGATTAAAAACGAAAGCGGTTGGTAAAATACATTCCAGTGCAAGCCCGATTGTTGCACGGAAATTTCTTTCAAGCTCAAGGTGCCGGTCATCATCAACAACGCAATCATCGACAAGCCCATGGCCACTTCGTAGGAAACCATTTGCGAGGCTGCACGTACGGCGCCCATCAAGGAAAATTTATTATTAGACGCCCAACCACCAATCATGATACCATAAACCCCTACCGATACTACGCCAAAGATGTACAACAAAGAAACGTCTACGTCGGTGGCTTGCAAGATTATATCTCTACCAAACAGGTGTAATTTATCGCCCCAAGGAATCACAGCGCTGGTCATGAGTGCCGTACTCATGGCAATGGCAGGGCCTACAATAAATAGAATTCGGTTGGGTGTGTTGGGGAAAAATTCTTCTTTTGAAAACAATTTTAATCCATCGGCCAAGGGTTGAAAAATTCCGCCTTTTCCGGCTCTGTTGGGCCCGATACGGTCTTGCAACCAAGCGGCAATTTTGCGTTCGGCCAAAGTAGAATACATGGCCATTAACATGGTGATGGCAAAAACGACTAAAATCAGTACGCTTTTTTCAATAATAAAAGCACTATTCATTTGACGTAGATTTTGGTGTTATAGGCGTACCCGCAGCAAGTGGGATGTCTTTCATACTGATTTTCTTGCGATCGACATCACGGCCCAAAAGAATGTTCTTTTCGGTAGCGATTTGTACTTTTTCTAATTTACGGGTGTAGTTGTTTTGGTTGATCACCGAGGTTTTTTCAAATTTGCGAGGCCCTTCAATCACCCAATCTTGCGGGTCTTTGTGGTCAAAACGACACTCGTTGCAAATGAATTCTTCTACTTCGTGGTATTGGTCTTTGCGGCCCGTGACGCGTTGAATTTCGTTGCCAAACATCCAAACGGTGGTTTTTCCGCAGCATTTGGTGCAGTTGCGGTGTGCATCATAGGGTTTGTTAAACCACACTCTCGATTTGAATCGGAAGGTTTTATCGGTCAATGCGCCTACCGGACACACATCAATCATATTGCCCGAAAACTCATTGTCAATGGCTTGGGAAATGCAAGTCGATATATTAGCATGATCGCCGCGATCCATCACGCCGTGTACGCGGTTGTCGGTCAATTGATCGGCCACCATTACACAACGGTAACACAATATGCAACGGTTCATGTGCAGTTGTATGTTTGGACCAATATCTTCGGGTTCAAAGGTTCTTTTTTCTTCGATGTAACGTGTTTCGGATTTGCCGTGTTGGAAACTCAAATTTTGCAAATCACATTCGCCGGCTTGGTCACAGACCGGGCAGTCCAAGGGGTGGTTGATCAACAAAAATTCAGTCACCGATTTGCGGGCTTCTTGCACTCTAGCTGAGGCGGTACTGGCAATTTCCATCCCGTCTTGACAACCGGTTACACACGAAGGCACCAATTTGGGCATCGGACGCGGATCGGCTTCACTGCCTTTGGTTACATCCACCAAACAACAACGGCATTTTCCGCCACTTCCTTTTAATTTAGAATAATAACACATGGCTGGTGGCACACTTTCTCCACCAATCATACGAGCAGCCTGCAAGATCGTTGTTCCTGCTTCTACTTCAATTTCTTGACCGTCTATGGTTACTTTCATTCTATTCTTGTTTCAAGTTTCAAGTTCCAGGTTTCAGGTTAAGTCTTGCCAACTTGAAACCTGAAACCTGAAACAAAATTATAGGATTTGCTTAGCCACCAAATGCTTCACTTTTTCAAAAGGCTCAGCAACAAAGTGGTCTCTGTTTTTAATTTTTTCTGGGAAACGAATGTGGTACTCAAACTCGTCTCTAAAGTGACGAATCGCTGCGGCTACAGGCCAAGAAGCGGCGTCTCCTAATGGACAAATGGTATTTCCTTCAATTTTGCTTTGAATGCTCAACAACAAATCAATGTCTTCTTCGCGTCCGTGTCCGTTTTCGATCCGGTGCAATACTTTTTCCAACCAACCGGTTCCTTCTCTACACGGCGAACATTGTCCGCAGCTTTCGTGGTGGTAAAAACGAGAGAAATTCCAGGTATTGCGCACAATACATGCCGTGTCGTTGTATACAATAAATCCGCCTGATCCCAACATCGAGCCTGTGGCAAAACCACCGTCGCTCAAAGATTCGTAAGTCATCAAACGGTCTTCGCCTGCGGCTGTTTTATAGATTAAATTGGCGGGTAAAACCGGCACCGAACTTCCGCCGGGCACAAAGGCTTTCAACGGTCGGTCTGAACTCATTCCCCCCAAATAAGCATCCGAGTTCATGAATTCGTCTACGCTCAAGCCCAATTCAATTTCGTACACGCCTGGGTTTTTGATGTGTCCTGAAGCTGAAATCAATTTGGTTCCAGTAGAACGTCCAATTCCAATTTTAGCATAATCGGCACCTGAATTGTTTACAATCCATGGCACTGCAGCTATGGTTTCTACATTATTCACCACCGTTGGGTTACTCCACAAACCTGAAATGGCGGGGAAAGGTGGTTTGATTCTAGGGTTACCGCGTTTGCCTTCTAAGGATTCAATCAAGGCCGTTTCTTCTCCACAGATGTAAGCTCCCGCACCAATTTGAACATACAACTCCAAATCGTATCCAGTACCCAATATATTTTTACCCAACCAGCCAGCAGCACGCGCTTCGGCTAGGGCTCTTTCTAAAATTTTGTACACCCACATGTACTCGCCACGAATGTAGATGTAAGACAAATTACAACCCAAGGCATAACTCGAGGTGATCATTCCTTCAATCAACAAATGCGGAATGTATTCCATCAAAAAACGGTCCTTGAAGGTTCCGGGTTCTGATTCATCGGCGTTACATACCAAATGTCTGGGTTTTCCTGATTTTTTATCAATAAAACTCCATTTCATCCCGGTAGGGAAACCTGCACCTCCACGTCCGCGTAGCCCAGAGGTTTTCACTTCTTCAACTACCTCATCGGGAGTAAGGGTTTTCAAGGCTTTTTCTACCGAAGCATAACCGCCGTTTTGACGATATACTTCATAGGTTTTAATGCCGGGAACGTTAATTTTATCTAATAATATTTTTTGTGACATATTATTTATCGTGTAACGTGATTTTGTTTGCTTTACAATCGTCGATCAACTGATCTATTTTTTCTGGGGTAAGGTGCTCTTGGTAAAAATCGCCCAATTGCATCATTGGGGCATAACCGCAAGCGCCTAAACATTCTACTCCGCGTACTTCAAAAAGGCCATCGGCGGTAGGTTCACCTACTCCAACACCCAATTTTTCACAGGTATACTCCATCAGGTTTTCTACGCCGTTTAAACAACAAGGAGAAGTTTGACAAAACTCAAACATGTATTTACCAACGGGTCGGCGATTATACATGGTGTAAAAACTCACCACTTCATATACCTCGATGGGTTTAATCTGAAGGATTTCGGCCACCTTGTCTTGCAACTCAATACTCAACCAGTTGTCGTGCGCATCTTGTACCTCATGCAAAACCGGCAATAAGGCTGATTTGCGTTTATCGGCAGGATAATGACTGATTAACTCATTGATGCGAGTCATCAACGAATCGGTGATGTTTATCTGTTGTTTGTGCTGCGTTTTTTCCATTTTTATTTTAATTCTGAATGCTGCGCCAGTTCGCTGACGCTCGGGTCAAAAATGTTTTTTCTTCAATCGTGATGGCTTAGGCGTCTAATTCGCCGGCGATCACATTTAAGCTGGATAAGATCACAATGGCATCTGATAATAAAGCGCCTTTGATCATCTCGGGATATGCTTGGTAATATATGAAACACGGTCTGCGGAAATGCAAACGATACGGTGTTCTACTGCCGTCGGTTACCAAATAAAAACCTAATTCTCCGTTTCCGCCTTCAACGGCATGATACACTTCGGCAACGGGAACCGGCACTTCGCCCATCACAATTTTAAAGTGATAAATCAAGGATTCCATCGTGGTGTATACGTCTTCTTTTGGTGGCAAATAATAATCCGGTACATCGGCATGATACGGACCTTCGGGTAATTTAGCCAAAGCTTGTTTGATGATGCTGATGCTTTCCCATACTTCGGCGTTGCGCACGCAAAAACGATCGTAGGTATCTCCCGATTTTCCAACCGGAACAATAAATTCAAAATCTTCGTAGGACGAATACGGTTGGGCAACACGCACATCATAATCCACCCCTGCCGCACGTAAGTTTGGCCCTGTAAATCCATAGGCCATCGCTTGTTCGGCTGTGATTCCACCCACATTTACCGTACGGTCAATAAAGATTCGGTTGCGCTCAAACAAGTTTTCAAATTCTTTCCATGCAACCGGGAATTCTTCCAAAAACACCTCCAATTTGCGGAAGGCTTCGGGCGACCAATCGCGCTCAAAACCACCGATACGACCCATGTTGGTTGTCAAACGAGCCCCACAAATTTCTTCGTAGATCTCGTATACTTTTTCACGGAATTGAAATACATACAAAAAGCCAGTATAGGCTCCGGTATCTACGCCTAAAATCGAGTTGCAAATCAAGTGATCGGTTATACGCGCCAACTCCATTACAATCACACGAAGGTATTGCGCACGTTTGGGCACTTCAATGCCCAATAATTTTTCTAAGGTCATCCACCATCCCATGTTGTTGATGGGCGACGAACAATAATTCATTCGGTCGGTAAGTGGTGTAATTTGGTAAAACGGACGGTTCTCGGCGATTTTTTCGAAGGCGCGGTGAATGTAGCCAATAGTAGGCTCGGCTTCGACGATGCGCTCGCCGTCCATCAATAATATATTTTGGAAAATTCCGTGGGTCGCCGGATGCGTTGGGCCTAAATTCAGAATAGAAAGTTCGTTTCCTTCTTCGTTCAAGGTTTCCTTGATGATTTTCGCATAGCGGTGTTCCGGTGGTAATAATAGCTCTGACATGGTGTCGTATATTAGGCGTTGGTGGTGGTTCTTCCGAAGAAACGATCGTCTTTGTCGGTACGTCCGCTGTCTTCCATCGGGAATTCTTTGCGCATCGGATGAGACAACATTTCATCCATATTCAAAATGCGTTTCAATTGCGGATGACCACTGAAGTGAATCCCATAGAAATCAAAGGTTTCGCGTTCCATCCAATTGGCACACAAAAAGATGTTGGAAGCGGTTTTAATTTCAGGAGTCCCGTTCAAAAAAGCTTTGATTTTTATGCGGGTATTGGTTACCCAATTGTGCAGGTGATAAACCACAGCAAACTGATGATCATCGTCGTTGTCTGGGTAGTGAATGCCACACAAATCGGTTAAGAAATGAAACTGTAAAGCCTCGTCGTTTTTGAGAAACAATAACAAGGCTGTGTTTTTATCCGCATCGACTTCAAAGGTGTTTACATCAAAATCCATATGGAAATTGCGTACACTTTGGCCAAATTGGGCTTCTACTAGTTGTTGGATTTCAGCGAGTTCTTGGGCCATCTTTATTTGATATTATAAGAAGCTAATAATTCTTGGTACTCGGGTGAGCTTCTGCGGCGCACCGATTCTGATTTTACCAATTCTTGCAGTTTCATCACTCCTTCTACGATTTGTTCTGGGCGAGGTGGACAACCAGGCACATAGACGTCAACCGGAATTACTTTATCGATGCCTTGCAAAACCGAATAGGTATCAAAAACACCCCCCGATGAAGCACAAGCTCCTACAGCAATTACCCAGCGTGGCTCAGACATTTGTTCGTATACTTGGCGCAAAATAGGTCCCATTTTTTTGGAGATGGTTCCCATAACCAAAAGCATATCGGCTTGGCGAGGCGAAAAACTAACGCGCTCTGATCCGAAACGTGCTAAATCGTAATGTGAAGCCATGGTGGCCATAAATTCAATTCCACAACAAGATGTTGCAAAGGGCAAAGGCCACAACGAATTGGCGCGGGCTAATCCTACCACATCATTGAGTTTTGTAGCGAAGAAGCCTTCTCCTACAACCCCTTCTGGTGGTGCTACCATTGATACTTTTGAATCACTCATGTTTTTTATTTTGAATTGTACAGTTGTGGGTATTTGTATACTTGACAAACCAAGAATAAACTCGGTTTATTTATTCCCATTCGAGAGCCTTCTTTTTGATGATGTAGAAAAATCCAATGAGCAATAAAGCCATAAAAACGAGCATTTTTAAAAGCCCTTCAATGCCCATTGCTTTAAAATTGATTGCCCAAGGGTATAAGAAAATTACCTCAACATCAAACAAAACAAAGAGAATCGCTACCACAAAATACTTTACCGAAAAGGGAATTCGGGCATTTCCGTACGATTCGATTCCACACTCAAAATTTTTGTCTTTGCTCGCTGAATTTCGTTGCGGTCCAAGTTTGCCCGAAACGATAATTGTCCCTACCACAAACCCTACTGCCAACAAGAGCTGCATGAAAATAGGGAGGTAATCTAATTGATTGGATTGCATAGATTTTTATTTAAAAAAATTTGGCACAAAGATACGTGTGATTAATTAAAAAGCAACGAAAAAAAAGGGTTTTCCTTGACGAAAATTTGGCGGTGATT
>Ga0315908_10000810_pt1 | contig 24310 bp, 17 predicted proteins | sample LakEriMetagenome_12_FD_203520 | JGI IMG/M metagenome (GOLD analysis project Ga0315908, IMG submission 203520) | Freshwater fungal communities from buoy surface, Lake Erie, Ohio, United States - Buoy 4 MA124 | ecosystem: Environmental > Aquatic > Freshwater > Lake > Lake biofilm | place: USA...
CCGGTGGCCAGGGCATGGTCGAACTCCTGGTTGCCGCGCCTGTGGTGCTCTTCGCGGGCCTGGTTATTTTGCAGGTGGTCTTGCTGATGCAGGCCAGGCAGGCGCTTCGGCTCGGTGTTCTGGAGGCCGCGCGCGCGGCCAGTGTGGCGCATGCCGATCCTCAGGCCGCGATACAGGGTCTGGCCCGCGGATTGGCCCCGTGGTGGGCAGGGGCTCAACAGACTCAAGACGCGCTGATAGCCCCAGTGCGCACCCAGATTCACCTGACCCAGGCCTTGGCGTCGGGGCGTTTGCGGATCACTCAGCTGGCTCCCACCGAGGCTGCGTTTACCGATTGGGCTGTTCCTGCAACAAACGAGGAGGGCCAGCTTCTTTCCGGGCAACGCGAGATTCCCAATGATGCACTGCGGATCCGCTCGACCGAGACTCAGCCCCAGACCGCCCTGACGGGACTGCGCAATGGGCAACCGATCGGGGCGCGCTCGGGCCAGACTCTACTCCAGGCCAATGTGCTCAAGCTGCAGGTCGACTATGTGGTGCCCATGCGAGTCCCGCTCGCGGGCCAGGCCATTGCCCTGCTGGCGCGCACCTGGCAAAGCGATCCTGGTCTGAGACTGATGTCCGGCGCGCAGGGCGTTCCGGTGCGGGTCAGTGTTGCAGCCCGAATGCAAACTCCCGCACGACATGCAGGCGCGGTCTCCGGCTAGACTTTCCGTATGGCCTCCCTGACTGCTTCCTCAAGCCTTACGCACGCTTGGCGCGCGGCAGCACTTCGCCTGCTCGCGATCGCTCTCGTGCTGGCTATCGGATTTCATGAGACCTGGGCGGCCATGTTCCAGGTCTGGATGCAATCCGAAACCTACGGACATGGCCTGGTGGTCGCTCCCATCAGCGCATGGTTGCTCTGGCGGATTCGAGATCGGTGGCTGGCGGTGACGCCGGGCATGTCGTGGTGGGGTCTGCCGCTGGTCGTGCTGGGCAGTGCGGGCTGGCTGGTCGCCGAGCTTGCCAAGGTCAATGTGGCGGCTCAGTACGGTCTGTTGATGATCCTGTGGGGCCTGACCTGGACGGCCTTGGGCTCAGCCGTGGTTCGACTCATGCTCTTTCCTCTGGCCTTCCTCTTCTTCATGGTCCCGGCCGGTGATTCACTCAACGCCCCACTCATGGAGGCCACCGCAACGGCCACCATCGCGGCACTCAGGGCCGTCGGGCTACCGGTCTATCGAGAAGGCATGCTGTTTACTCTGCCCACCGGCAGCTGGTCGGTGGTTGAGGCCTGCAGCGGCCTGCGCTACGTGCTGGCAGCAGCCATGCTGGGTGCACTTTTTTCGTACCTGAACTTTCGCTCCTGGCGGCTTCGGGTTTCCTTTTTCGTGGCTGCCATCGTGCTGGCACTGGTCGGTAACTGGGCCCGCGCCTGGCTGGTGGTCATGATCGGTCACCTGAGTGAGATGCGCTATGGCACGGGCGATGATCATGTCTGGTATGGCTGGGCTTTCTTCGGAGTGGTGATGGGGGGGTTGTTCTGGATGGGGGGGCGGTTTCAGGAGCGAACGCCTGCCGCTCCCGAAACGCAGACCCCGACCGCACCGTTGTTTAGCGAAAATGGAGCGCAGCGTGCAGCGTCGATGCACAAGCAGGTCGGCATTGCCGCGAATCCGGGAATGTCCGTGATTCATGGTCTGCTGCTGCTTGCCGGACTCGCTGTCTCAATCTCCGTCGTGCTTTATGCAGACATTGCCTCGCAGGGGGCTACACGCTCGAATCTGCCCGGTTTCGATCGTCTGGCTTTGGAGTCCTCGGTGTCGATGCAATCACCGACCACCTATTCATGGCATGGCGCACGCCTGCAGACCGATCGGCAATTCAGTTCAGCCTCTGGAATCTCAATGCCTGCCGTGCAGATCCATGGTGCCTACTTCGCTGATCAACAGACCGGGCATGAAATGATTTCGCCCGATAACCAGTTGCGCCTTCGCAAGCCCGAGGGCTGGTCAAGCATCAGAGTCCGATCCCTCAAACCTGAAGCTGATGCGCCTGCGCAGGACCCACTGCGATCCGCATGGATTCAGGAACATCTCATTGCACGGGGTGACCAGCGCCGCCTGATGTGGGTTTGGTATGAAATTGACGGACAGCGTCTGCACTCGGAGTCGATGGTCAAAGCTCGGACGGCCTGGTCCATGCTACGCGGACTAGGCGATCACTCATGCCTCTGGGTGATGCTGACCGACCTTGAAGATTCAGTCAAAATCGATTCGGCGCAGACCTCTGAATCGGCCGCTCGCGAGCGCCTAAGGGCTCGATTTCCTGGGGCGACGTGTGAATGAGGGTGGACCGCAGGCGTCGTAGCCGGTCCTCGATGGCGAATTTCAGACGAGGTCGTTGCAGCACGATCCAGTAAAGCGTTTCGGCATCAGTGGCCAGTTGCCGTTTGTAGCGACTATCCCCAGCCATGAAGTCGTAGAACTCCAAGCCATCCTGCAGGCACTGATCCATGATCGCGACATGAGCAAGCAGTCCACCCTGAAATCGCGGGTCGATAGCGGGATTGGGCGCGCCCAGATAGAACGATTCAGTGACCTCAGATCGCAGGTTGTAGACCGTGCTGACCACATGATCACCCGCGCGCAACTGCCAGATCCTTACCTGGTCGGTGCGGAACGCATCATCGATCAGAGCCTTGTGAAAGCGCACAAAGGCAGGGTTGCAAAAACCGCTGGTGCTGGTGCCGTCGGACTGACGCCAACGAGCTTGATGCCAGGGGGCCATGTGCTCAAGCCACTGCCAGGCCTGCTGAGGGTCCTGCGCATGAAAGAGTTTTAGAGGGCCCAGCGTATCGGTCAACCTTCGTTGAGACCTTCGGAGCTGACCGCGAAGATTGGCCGACAACCCGGCCAAGACGCTGCCTGCCGCACGATCGGGCCTGAGGTGCCGGTAAGGCGCCATACGCCGATCCCGCAGTTGAACGCGCAGACCTCGGTTCGCCGCTTGGGTCAGAGCCGCGTCGTATTCGGGTTGCTGCATCCCGGCCAGCCGGAATTCGTCCCAATCGGGCGAGTGATTCAGATCATCGAGCAAGGCCGAGAGTTGCTGAGCAAAGTGTGCTCGCGGTTCGCCGAAAAACCCGTTGAACTCAATAAAGACCTGATCCCAGTTTTCCCAGGCTGTCTGATTGAGCGCAACGACTCGGCTCGACAGCAGGCCCCGATGCCGCCTGACCGCCCGTCGGCCGAGCAGCGCCCGAGGGCTCTGGCGTTGGGCTTCTGTCGCCGCGGGGCCGTTAGCCGCCCCCCAGGGCTGCCACCCCAGGGTTTCAGGCCAGATCCCCTCGCAGGTTCTTGACCAGTAGGATTGAAGGAAAAAGGACGTTTTTTCAGTCATCCGATGTTTTGTATAGGTACGACGACTTAGTGACTGACTCTTGCGCAGATCCAGGCTGCGGGGTCTGGAGCATGATCATTCATCTCAACTCGATTGTGACGAATGCCGCAATTTTCCCAGACCGTTGAGCGGTTTTGCGTGAATTGGCACGGCATAGATGCTTCTCACTCGGCAAAATGAAGACTCCATTCCACTTGGCGCCCACTTTGGCATGACCCGCCTACTTCATGTGTTTCATTCCTTTGCCCTTGGCGGGTCGCAGGCGCGTCTGATTCGGCTGATCGACGGGCTGGGCGATGAGTTTGAGCATGTGATCGTAAGCCTCACTGGCGATGTTTCAGCGTTGCCTTTGGTCCGACATCAGTCCCGAGTGCGCGTACTGGATGGACGCCGCTTTGCGACCCGGTCCTGGTTCCCCTGGCGAGCAATCCGGCGGGAGATTCTCGCGTTCGCACCCGATCGCATTTTCACTTACAACTGGGGCGGGTTTGATTGGGCCTTGGCCGCATTGGGGACGGGAATCGCCCATGTGGCAGTTGAGGATGGGTTTGGTCCCGAAGAGTCAGTTCGCCGGTTGACCCGACGCTCCTGGGCTCGCCGCGTCGTCTTAGGACTGGGTCGTTCCGACATGTTCGTGCCGTCGCGGTCGCTGCACGGGATCGCACGCAGCGAGTGGGGCATCCCCGAGAGCCGCTTGCACCTCATTCCCAACGGGGTGGCATCCGAGCGATATCAGCCGATTGTCGAACGTGACCGCCCGAGTCAGTTCAGCCGCGGCAAAGGGGAGTGGGTGATCGGCACCCTGGCCGGATTGCGCCCTGAGAAATCGCTCGACCGGATGATCGAGGCCTTTGCAAAAGTCCGGTCCGCGATCAAGGAGCCCGTTCGTCTGGTCATTGCGGGCATCGGACCTCTTGAAGCGGCGCTGCGTGCTCAATGCACTGCATCCGGTCTTGCTGATGATGTGCTGTTCGAGGGGTTTCGGGCCGATCCCCATCGGTTTCTTCATGAACTCGATCTCTTCCTTCTGTCCTCACAGACCGAGCAACTGCCCATCGCCCTGATCGAGGCCATGCTCTGCGGCCTGCCGGTTGTGGCTACCGATGTGGGCGATGTGCGGGAGAGTCTGCCTGCGCAGCAGCATCCCTGGGTGGTTGAACGCAGTGCACAAGCACTGGCCGATGCAGTTGTGGATAGCCTGCAGCAGCCCGCACGACGTGCCGAGTTCGGGCGGCTTAACCGGCAGCGTGCGCTCGAGATCTTCGGGCCAGAACCCATGCTTTCCGGGTGGCTGGGGTTATTCAGGGGATGCCCGGCGGATGCCATCGTTCCTTCTCTGCAGGTGGACCAGGGGGCGGCAGATCCGCATCTCATCGTCTTCAGCAGTCTTTTTCCGTCCAGCGAGACGCCCCAAGCCGGAATTTTTATCCGCGAGCGGATGTTTCGGGTTGGCAGACACCTGCCGATCACGGTGGTATCACCCCAGCCCTGGTCTCCCCTGGATGGGCTTATCCGAATTTGGCGCCCGTCGTTCCGGCGAAGCGGCCCAGCTCACGAGCGGTTGAACGGCATCAATATTTTCCGGCCAAGGTACCCCTCGATTCCGGGTCTGCTCAAAGGGCTGGATGGCTGGAGCATGGCCATGGCATCCCGTCGAACCGTCGATGTGATCAGGGCATCGTCCCCGCGCTCGATTCTGGATGCGCATTTTGCCTACCCCGATGGTTATGCAGCTAGCTTGCTGGGCCGGTGGTGCACGCTGCCCACAACGCTCACGCTGCGGGGCAGCAAGGACACCGGTCTGTTGAATACGCCGCGTGAGCGGCAGGTGCGGCGAGCCGTGCTGTCTGCTCGTTCGGTGTTTGCGGTTTCAGATGCATTGCGGGATGTTTTCACATGCCAATTTTCAATGGCTACGGAGGCGATCACCGTGGTGCGAAATGGAGTGGATACCGAACGGTTTCATCCTGTTGATCGGCGCGAAGCCCGCGACAGGCTCGGGATCCCGATGACGGCCAAGGTCATCATCAGCGTGGGTTGGCTGGTTGAAGGCAAGGGTCACCACCGCCTGCTCCCGATCCTGCAGCGGATGCGACAGCATCATCCGGAACTGCAACTGCTGATCGTGGGGGGCAACGCTGGCGCCGATGATGGTGAACAGCGGCTCAGGACACTTGCGGCTGAATTGGGCCTCGAACAGGCTATTCGGATCTGCGGACTGCAGCCAGCCGAGCAACTTAAATGGTTTTACGGCGCTTCAGATGTCTTTGCTCTGGCCACCCGGACGGAGGGATGGGCCAATGTGCTACTGGAGTCCATGGCCTGCGGCGTGCCCGTAGTGACGACCCGTGTTGGAGGCAACGCCCAGGTGGTGGCATCTGAAGAACTGGGCCTCCTCAGCGAATTCTGGGATGAGCCTGCTTTTGAGGCTGCGCTCGAGACTGCGCTCTATCAGCGAGAGTGGCGTGTGGATGCGCTGGTCGCTCATGCTCAGGCTAGCGGCTGGGATATTCCGGTGCAGATTCTCGTCAAGCGCTTTCGTGATCTTGTTTCACGATCGGGCCAGTCCGAAACTGCCACTGAATCTCTGAGGGTCTGCGCATGAGAGGTGTCTTTTTTCTTGGGGCGGCTCTGGCGCTCACGTTCATGGGGTTCTGGAGCCCCATCGTATTTGCTTTGGGCTATATCTGGGCCGATATCGTCGCCCCCAATCGTATTGCGCCGTATGCCTTGGGATGGATCTCGCTGCCCATGGTGTTCGGAATTTTAGTTCTGCTGTTTCTGCCCAAGGCTATCGGAAGCAGCGAGCCCCGCTGGAACTGGACCAGCACGCTGCTCCTGTTGCACGGCATCTGGATGACCCTGAGCCTGAACTGGGCGGTTTACCCGGACGCAGCCTGGTTTTCGTGGGAGTACGCCATCAAGGCTCTGGTCTTTGCGCTGATCCTGCCCTGGTTGCTGCGCAGTCGCGCCAGCGTAGAGGCCATGGTGTGGACTCTGGTTCTGTGCGTTGCGCTGCATGCGGCCCCATTTGGTTTGAAGTTTGTACTAGGCGGAGGCGGCTACAGGCAGTCGCTGGGTCTGATTGCCAGCAACAGCAATTATGCTGAATCGAGCACGCTCGCCATGCTGGCGATATCGATCATGCCGATGGTGTGGTTTCTGATGCGCCATCAGTCGGTGTTCTCGAATCAGAAACTGGTTCGCTACAGTGCAATTGCAGGTACCGTGTTGCTCGCCCTATCCATGGGCGGTACCTACGCCCGAACCGGCCTGGTGTGCCTGGCGGCCCTCATCGCCCTAATGATTATGCAGCGTGGTCAGCGGGGCTTGAAAATCGTGCTGGGTGTGGTCGCCCTGATAGGTATCTATCTGGCTGCGCCCGAGCACTGGTTTGAGCGCATGTTTTCTATTGAAGATACAACCGATCGATCCTCCATGGGCCGCGTCGCGGTCTGGAAATGGACGCTTGAATATGTTGCGGCGCATCCGTTCGGAGGTGGGTTCGGCATCTGGCGCTCGAGTCAGTTCACCTTGCCTCTGATTGATGGCACCGAGCTCGCGGTGCAAGGCAAGGCCTTTCACAGCATTTATTTTGAGGTGCTTGGCTCGCTAGGCTATCCAGGCTTTTTCTTGTACTTCGGTTTTATCGCTTCTGCCCTGATTGTCTTGCTTCGTCTGACCAGGCGACCTGTTGCCGACGATGGAGGCGACGCCTGGATACCAGACCTGGCCCGCTCACTGATCCTGACGATGTTGATCTATCTGACGGGTGGACTATTCATTGGTGTGGCCTTTCAATCGTACCCGCTCTACCTGGTTGCCTTGTCGGTGGGGCTTGCAGGTCTTGCCCGCAACGCCTCGGAGGTACCGAGACCATCCACCCCCCGTTCTGGCGAATCACCATGATCGATAACTTCGTCATTGTCTTTTTTACCGGTGTTCTGCTTTATGTCTTGCTCCAGCTCAGCCGACGCGACTGAGCGCGACTTCTGTTCGCGACAGGGGCTTGCATGAAGATTCTTCATGTTCTGGATCATTCATTGCCGCTTCACAGCGGGTATACCTTTCGGTCCGAAGCGATCCTGCGTGAACAGCAGCGCAGGGGATGGCAGCCTCTGATGCTCACCACACCCAAACAGGGTCCGCAGGATGAGCTCGTGCAGGACATCGATGGGCTTCGCTTCTATCGGACACCGTCGACTGGCCGCGAAAGCCTGCTCGCCCAGATGCGACTGACGTGCGATCGACTGCTCAGCCTGTGCAAGACCCTGATGCCCGATCTGATTCATGCGCATTCCCCGGTTCTGAATGCCCTGCCGGCACTGGCTGTGCGGCGCAAGCTGGGAATTCCCCTCGTGTATGAAATGCGTGCTTCCTGGGAGGATGCAGCGGTGGACCACGGCACAACTGCTGAAGGCAGTTTGCGGTACCGTGCTTCCCGACTCGCTGAAACCTTCGCACTGCTGCGGGCGGACCAGGTCACCACGATTTGTGAGGGTCTGAAGCAGGACATCCTTGTTCGGGGCGTGCGTGCCGACAAGGTGACGGTGATTCCCAATGCGGTCGACACCACCGCCTTCCGTTTTGATCCTTCACCCGATGCTCAACGCTTGCACGAGCTGGGTCTGCAGGGCTGCACTGTCCTGGGATTTTTGGGGTCGTTCTACCACTATGAAGGACTTCACCTGCTGATCGAGGCTCTGGGTCGACTCAAGCCGGCGTATCCCGCCTTGCGACTGCTGCTGGTCGGAGGCGGGTTTGAGGAGGACGCACTGAAGGCGCAGACGCAAGCCCTTGGATTGGGTGAATCGGTGGTCTTCGCGGGGCGTGTGCCGCATGCCGAGATCGAAAAGCTCTATGCGTTGACCGATCTGCTGGTTTATCCAAGACTGCCTGTTCGCCTGACCGAGCTGGTCACCCCACTGAAACCCCTTGAGGCGATGGCGCAGGGCCGTCCGGTGCTCGCGTCGGATGTAGGTGGCCATCGTGAATTGATCCGAGATGGGCAGACAGGCGCGCTGTTCCGAGCGGGCGATGTGGATGCCCTGTGCCAGGGGATACAGCGAATGCTCGCCACGCGTGAGCAATGGCCGAAGATCCGCGAACAGGGTCGGCGCTTCGTGGAGTCAGAGCGAACCTGGAGGCTGAGCGTTGACCGGTATCAGAGGGTCTACGACGCTGCGCTTGCCAAGCGGATGTCGCGAGGGGTCTGAAAACCATGTGCGGCATTCACGGTCTGATTCGTTTTGATGGACACCCGGTGGCTTCGGCGCTTCTGAGCGCGATGGGTGATGTGACTGCGCACCGGGGCCCCGATGATGAAGGGCAGTACATCGACCCGACCGGGCAGTGCGGGATTGCCATGCGACGACTGTCCATCATCGACCCGGAAGGTGGCCATCAGCCGCTACACAGCGCCGACGGGCAGATCCAGGTGGTCTGTAACGGAGAGATCTACAACTTTCGGGAGTTGCGTGAGCAGTTGATCGCTCAGGGTGCGCGTTTCTCGACAGGATCTGACTGCGAGGTCATCGTTCATCTGTACGAGCGGTATCAGGATTCGTGTGTCGATTTCCTGCGCGGCATGTTCAATCTCGCCCTGTGGGATGCCTCTAGAAAACGACTCTTGCTCGCGCGCGATCGACTGGGGATCAAGCCGCTCTATCTTTTGCACACCTCGCAATGGCTGGCTTTTGCAACGGAATCCAAGGCCCTTCTGACCTTGCCGGGTTTTTCTGCTCAGCTTGAGCGCCGTGTCCTGCCGGACTATCTGCATCTGGGCTACGTTCCGGCACCGCACTCCCTGATCGCAGGAATCTCCCAGTTGCCAGCGGCCAACGTCATGGTGGTTGAGTCGGGGCGGGTGACCCGCAGGGCGTTCTGGTCACTGAGCGTGGCGCCCGAACGGAATGTGACAGAGTCCGACTGGATCGCTCAGACCCGGCAGACGGTGGATGCGGCTGTGCATCGCCAGATGGTGAGTGATGTTCCGATTGGTGCATTTTTATCCGGTGGTGTGGATTCCAGCGCCGTCGTGGCCGCCATGGCTCGCCATAGTGATCGACCGGTGAAGACCTACGCGATCGGTTTTTCGGGTGGTTCTGCTGAATCGTTCTACAACGAATTACCGTTTGCGCGGCAGGTCGCTGATCACCTCGGGACCCAGCACCGCGAGATTCAGGTCACCCCTGATACGGTGAACTTGTTGCCGCGGCTGTTGTGGCATCTCGATGAACCCATTGCCGACTCGGCTTTTCTCACGACCTATCTGGTGTCTGAGTTTGCCCGACAGGAAGTCAAGGTGATTCTGTCGGGTGTCGGTGGCGATGAGTTGTTTGGAGGCTATCGCCGGTATCTGTCCGAACACTTGCAGGATCGACTGCGTCGCTTGCCCGGGTGGATGATCCGATGGATGCGTAGCGCCGCACGACATCTTCCGACCGACCGGCACGGCGCATGGTCGAACCGAATCCGCCTGGCCAGAAGCGTGCTGGACAGTACGGGGTTGCCTGCTTCACAGCGCTACCGGCTGTATGTCCAGGCCCTGCATCGCGAGACGGTGGCCTCGCTACTGATCGAACCGGCACCCCTTCCCGTCGGCTCGCACGATGCCCTGGATTCGGCATTTGACCGGTTTGCCGGTGTCGATCCGGTCAACCAGTTGTGTGCGGTCGATCTGTATACCCAGTTGCCCGATGACCTCCTTTTGTTGACCGACAAGATGAGTATGGCGGTCTCGCTGGAATGCCGGGTGCCGCTCCTGGATGAGTCGCTGGTGGATTTGGCCGCACGCATTCCGGGCGATGCCAAGATTCGCAATGCTCGCCTCAAGCACCTGCTCAAGGAGTCTTTGCGAGGGCAACTGCCCGATGATCTGATCGATCGTCCCAAGCGGGGCTTTGGCATGCCGGTTGGCGCCTGGTTCAAGGGGCCGCTCAGCGGCATGGTCAAAGGCCTTCTGGGAGCACCTGCCCTCAGGCGTCGTGGTCTGTTTCATGAGGCTCCCGTTCAAGCCTTGATTGATGACCACATGAGCAGTCGAGCCGATGCCACCGATGCTTTGCAGGCCCTGGTCAACCTTGAGATCTGGTGCCGTGTGACCCTTGATCGAGAAGACCCCCTCAAAGTCAGTGATGACCTGCGAACCATGGTCCGGTCATCCTGAGCAAGACCTATGAAGATTCTCTACCTCTGCCACCGGTTTCCGTTTCCGCCCAAGCGTGGCGGGAAAATCAGGCCGTTCAACATGATTCGGCATCTCTCGCAGCACCATCAGGTCACGGTCTGTTCCTTGGTGCGCTCCGAGCAGGAGCTCGAGGAGGGCAGGGGGATCCATGCGCATTGCACCCGCTTCGAGGCCTTCAGGGTCCATGATCCGGTGCAGTGGGCCCGCATGATTGCCCGACTGCCTCTTGGAGCACCGTCCTCGTTCGGGTATTTCCATTCTGCCCGCATGCAGCGGCGAATCAACGACCTGCTCGCAGCCGAGCGCTTTGACCTGATCTTTGTGCACTGCTCATCAGTTGCGGGGTATGTCGCCCATGTTCGGCATATTCCCAAGATCCTCGACTTCGGTGACATGGATTCACAGAAGTGGCTTGAGTATGTGCACTACAAACCCTGGCCATTGAAGTGGGGCTATGCCCTTGAGGGCTACAAGCTGCAGCGACGCGAGGGCTGGCTGGCCCGTCAGTTCGATCTGTGCACCGCCACAACGCGCGCTGAATGGCAGACGCTGGAGTCCTATCAGACGGGTGCCGCGACAGACTGGTTTCCGAATGGCGTGGACGCGACGTTCTTTGCGCCGGACGGGCAGGGGTATGACCCTCAGACCATCAGCTTCATAGGACGGATGGACTACTACCCGAATCAGGAAGCGATGCTGCGTTTTTGCGAGCAGACATGGCCTTTACTGCGGGCCCGTCATCCGCAGAGCCGATTGCTGATCGTCGGGGCGGATCCCAGTGAGGCCATTCTGGCGCTGCAAAAAAAGCCTGGAGTGACCGTGACAGGTTCGGTGGCTGATGTACGACCCTACATCCTGCGTTCGGCCGCGATGGTCGCACCGCTCAATATCGCGCGTGGAACTCAGAACAAGATCCTCGAAGCCATGTCGATGGGTGTGCCGGTCATCTCGAGCCGGATTGCTGCCGCAGGGGTCGATGCCAGCGCGCCCGAGCACATCAGGGTGGCCGATGAGCCGGACGAACTGTGCACAGAAATCAGCCGGGTCATGTCCGATCCGGATGAGCGTGCTCGACTCGCGGTCAGCGGTCGGGCGAGGGTGCTCAGTCACCATGCCTGGCCCGAGTCCATGAAACGACTGGACGCCATTGTTGCGCGTTGCCTGGCGAACCGGGTGTCTGTCTCAACTGCAGGGATTGATCGATGATGAAAATCAGTATTTTCGGGCTCGGCTATGTGGGCGCGGTGTCGCTGGCCTGTCTGGCTCGCGATGGGCATACGGTGATTGGCGTCGACATCGATACCGCCAAGCTCGAACTGATCCGCGCTGGGCGCACGCCCGTGGTCGAGGAAGGGATGATCGATCTGATGACCCACGTTGCTGCGTCGGGCCGGGTTGAGGTGACCGACCAGGTCCGTGAGGCGGTTCATCGCACCGACCTGTCGCTCATCTGCGTGGGCACGCCGTCGGCCGCAAATGGTAGCCAGGATCAGGCTGCAGTCATGCGACTGACCCATCAACTCGGGCAGGCCTTGCGGGACAAACCAGCCGGTCATGTGCTGGTCTTCCGATCCACGCTGGTACCGGGAACGGTTGAGGATGTCTTGCTGCCCCTGATCGAGCGTGAGTCAGGGCTCACCGAAGGGAAGGACTTTCATGTCTGCTTTCAGCCGGAGTTCCTGAGAGAAGGTTCTTCCATCAAGGACTACGACCGTCCTCCCTTCACCGTCGTTGGTGCGCGCTCTCCGGTTGCCGAGCAAGCGCTGCGCAATCTGTTCGGACACCTCGATTGCGAGTTCATCAGCACATCGGTGCGTTCTGCCGAAATGATGAAGTACTGCTGCAACAACTTTCACGCGCTCAAGATCACCTTTGCCAACGAGACCGCACGCCTGTGCGAGGCACTGGGCGTGAATCCCTTTGAAGTCATGGATCTGGTGTGTCAGGACACCCAGCTCAACATTTCGCGGGCCTATCTGCGCCCGGGTTATGCCTTTGGCGGATCCTGCCTGCCCAAGGATCTGCGAGCGACCCACCACATGGCTCGTACCCGGGATGTGGAGTTGCCGATGCTGGGCGCAATCCTTGCGAGCAACCGGCTTCATGTTGAGCGGGCCTTCGACAAGGTAGTTGCCACGGGAGCACGACGTATTGCTCTGCTCGGCCTGTCGTTCAAGCCGGGTACCGATGATTTGCGGGAGAGCCCGCTGGTGATGCTGGCCGAGCTGCTCTACGGCAAGGGCTATCAATTGAGCATTGTGGATCCGGATGTCCAGCTCTCCAGGCTGCTGGGTGCCAACCGACGATATATCGAGACGCATTTGCCGCATCTGGGTGATTTGCTCACTCCAGACCTCGAGACTGCCATCCGGGATGCCCAAACGCTGGTCATCGGAAACAGTTCGGATGCAGTACTGACCGGACTGAGCAGCCACGCCCGGGCCGATCAGCAGATCGTCGACCTGGTGGGCGTGGCTTCCCGCCTGAAGACGCACGCACGCATTCATGGTCTGGCCTGGACGCCCGTGGCGTGATCAGCTCGCACGGGTCAGCGCGCGCGCAGGTCTGTCCCCACTGGTTGGATCGTGCCTTGCGATGGGGTGCGGTTACCCTGCTCGTGGTCGTGCTGGCCTGCGTGCTCAGTCTGATTCCGCATCTGAGCCCTTCGAGCGAGCAGGTCCGCCTTCGCAATGCCTTGCAGCTGAGCAGCCAGCCCCTGGATGCCCGATGGCCCGGTCGTCCCGGGATGCCTGATGGATTTCTGGTGGATTCGCCGCCTTATCCGGAGCCGTACATCGCCTTTGTCCGAAAGCACGAAGGAGACGAACCAGAAGTATGGATGCGTAGCACGCGACTGGCTGCAGCGCTCATTCCAGACCGTGGCCTGCGCAGGCAGGGAGCCATCCAGAGCAGCATGACGGCCACCCTGCAGCGGATACAGCAGCACGGCGACGGCTACTGCGGTGACTATGCCGATGTGTTCGCGGGGCTTTCAACCGTGGCCGGGATTGCGTCGCGACGCTGGTCGTTCAGCTTTGACGGATTTGGAGGGCATGGTCATATCTTCAACGAAGTCTGGGATCCGGTGCGGGCGGCCTGGCTCATGCTTGATTTGCAGCACAACTTCTATCCTGCAGATCAAGCGGGCCAGCCTGTTTCAGCGCTGGAATTCCGGGAGCTGCTGCAAAGCGAGCAACCGGTGAAATTGCGCCTGATCGACGAGGCTGCGTCTTTTGGATTTCGTACGGAGCAGGCGGCAATCGACTACTACCGTCGCGGTCTCAACGGCTGGTACATGGCCTGGGGAAACAATCTGTTCGAGCAAGACCGGTTGTGGCTCGCTCGCTGGCTTGCTCCCATTCATCGGGCGGTGGAACAGTTGGCCGCGATCGCCAGCGGGCGCGTGCCACAAATCCGGCTGATGCAGTCCGAGCAGAACGCGACTCAGGTCGGCCGCATGCAGCATCTCAAAATGCGGCTGCAATTGATCGTGATCGGAACAGCAGGTCTGCTGGTGGTGTTTGCGATCCAGCTGGTGCGATCGATCAGACGGCGGAAACCCCGAATCGATCAGCCAGTGCCTGAAGGCTGAGTACCCGCCGTTGCAGGCCATCCGACAGGTCGGCTCCGGGAGAGAACCATCGAGCCTGAATCCATCCTGGTTGCTGGACGGTCTGAACCACGGTCGTGCGATGGTTCCGCTGTCGCAGCTGATAACCCAGGGCTGCGAAGATCGGCCGGCTCCAGACGGGTCTTGCTTCGTGAAGTCTTTCCCGCAGCCTGGCGGATGCACCAGGGCCCTGCGAGAAGCTGAATCCATAGCTACTCGGATGGCGGGACAGTGCAGGGTCGATTCGACTCATCAGTGCAGCCTCCAGCGCTCCAGCACGTTTCCAGCTCAGGTTCAGGGAGGCAGCCAGTCGAATCACCTCCGGGCTCAGCAACGGGGTTAGAAAAGGTCCTGTTCGATTGGCTATCGAACTATTGCGACTCATCCACCATCGACAACGGAACAGGGGATAGAGCAGTTCGATTTCCCTGCGATCCAGTGCTCGGTCGCCGCTGCTGTGCGTTTGTGCGATCGCAGTGGCCATGGAGTCTCGGTAATTCCGGCGATCGTGTTCGAACCGTAGCAGACCGCCTGGATTCTGAGAATAAAAGGCATCCACGATCTGTATTGGGTGCAGGCTACCTGAACCGAGGTGGAAAAAGTTTCGCAAGATCTCACCGCCCCCGCCGTTCAGAATGACCCGGCCGTCGGCGGCCTGATTCAATCGCGTCAGTCGGTCTGCGCCTCGATCCAGAAAGCCATCGGCACTGTAGCCATCGAAAAAATCCATGCTGGCGTCGACCGGTGTGGCTAAGGGCAGGCGGCCATTCATCTGGCGCTTGTCCACATGCGTGATGTGTAAGCCCTCAGCCTGCCCGATCGCCTGTGCCACACGCACATCCGAAGAATCGGCCTCGCCGTATACGAAAACCTCGCTCGAGATTCCACTTTGGCGGGCCAGCCCCAGGACCAGGCGAGAGTCAAAGCCTCCACTCAAGGCCACGGACGCCCGGTCGAAACCTTGGCAACGGGCGGTTTTAAAGTCTGTGCAAAGGTGTTCAGCGATTCGTTCAACAGCTTCATCCAGCGAAGCGATGGGCCCAACGGACTCACCCCAGAATGCGGACCAGCAGTCAATCTGCCTCTTCTCGTGCAGGGCAATCAGATGGCCGGGTGGCAGCAGTTCCATACCCTCGATCAGCGTTCGTCCGCCGTGCGGGGCTTCGGCCAGGAGATATTGGAGGACTGCGGTGTCGTCAAAGTGGCGCACCTCTCGTTGCTCGAGCAGACTGAGAAACGAACTGCCAATCACGCCCGACTGACGATCTCTGAACAGTTGTAGGCCGCCGATCGGATCCCCATACACCCACGTCTGCTCCGTGCCGATCAAGACCAGGGCGAAACTCCCGCGAAGTTGACGCAAGGCAGCAGCAGCCCTCTCGTGCCGACCCTGTGCAGTCGCTTCGAGGACGGTTTCCAGGGTTCGCTCCAGCGTGCCGTGGGCCGCCCAGATCGGCCCCACGCTGACGATTCGCCAATGGTTCCAGAACAGCGAGCGAATCGCATGGGCTTCGCTGGATGCAACACCGAGCTGGATCTGATGGGTGTTGGCAGGGATTTTTTCCAGCCGGAATCCCTGACGCTCGAGGCTCAAGAGGGCTCCTGAGGTGTCCTCGAAAGAGCCTGCCGGATCGGGTGGTCGCAAAAAAATACAGGGCACGTTCGGGCTCGGGTCAGACGGTTCGGGGATTGTGCACCAGTAGATGACGAGGAATGAACGGACGTTGATGCGGTGATGAATGGTGAGGGGTTCGCCGTTCGTGACGCGTACGTATCCGTCTGACGGGATGGCCTAAGGGTTCAGGTTTCGGTGTCGAAACCATGAATGAGCAGATCCACTTCGCGACTGCTACGACCCGACCGCTTTTCCCGCCGAGACTCTCATGACACACTCCAGCCGCCCATTCATTAAATCGAACAAACCGATGACGATTGCCCTGCTGCTCGCAACCGGGCTGACCCTTCAGGCCTGCGGTGGTGGAGAAACAGTGAGCGCGCTGAACGACACTCTCGAGATCGATGAGGCCGGTAAGCGCCGAAGCAAAACAACGACCATCCCAACCACTAGCACCTCCACCAGCACCTCCACCAGCACCTCCACCAGCACCTCCACCAGCACCTCCACCAGCACGGACGGGGCGGGTACCGCGGTTCCGACTGTGGACGCGGTGGCTGAATCGACCTCCACCACAGTGACGCCAACGCCTGAGTCCACCATAGTGCTGGCCAGTGCTTCGACCTCCTCGGTCGATTCGGTCACTACAGCACCTGCGACCAGCACCAGCATCCTGAGCACTTCGAGCACTTCGAGCACTTCGAGCACTTCGAGCACGACGGCCACGGTCAGCCCTACCTCGACTACCTCGCTCGCGACAGCAGTCTCTGCCCCGGTAGCGTTGCCGCCCATGACCGTGACGGTCAATGGGGTGGCGGCACCGTCGACTTACCTCGATTCCCTGCGCACACGTTCCGGCAACTGGCAGTTGCACAGCCTCGGTCAGCATGGCGAATATCACGCCTATCTGATGCGTCTCGAGTCCAAACCGGAGTTCGGCCGCGTGATGGCCTGCCGCCGGCCTTTCACGAAGGAGGCCGGAAATACGGTTGACCTGTCGGTGCTTACTAGCAACATCGTTCTCTCGGCAGCCGGTGGCAGCTGGAACTGGTCTGTGGGGATTGCTCAGGGCGCCTGCCGCGTGGTTCAGAACATGGAGCCGGTGACTCCGAACGCCCAGTGGTTGCGAGATGCCGTGGCTGAACGCCGCCTGCCTTCTTACTCGCGGGCACGTGCCTGGTTTCCGGCCTCGCTCAAGCCGCTGGCTGTTGATACCCGGCGCGGTGCCTATGATCCCTTGAGCCTCGGCCCGGTTCCTGGGGCACCAACAACCGTGCCGAGCTCGAACAACAACTATGTGGGTATCACTTCGGCTCAGGGCGGTGAGTACACGGCGTCGCGCGGTTTCATTCATGATGCAGATGCCAAACTGGTCGACGCAGCCCTGAGCCGTGAAGACAACCTGATCGAATCGACCTGGAGTCAGTTTGTTCAGTACACCTGGTACAGCCTCGCGCAGCCCCAGGGTGCGGTCTGGTCGGATCGGATTCATACCACGGTCGATCCGCAGTTTCCACAGACCGGTGAGACGGCCTGGGAGAATCCGCTCTGGACAGCTCCCAAGCCCGAGATCCGTTCGCTCACGGAAGTTACGGGCTGGAAGCGCGATGTCCACCACATGGAAAACACTGGCTTCATTCACTGGGTTCTGACTGAGGATCCAGTCGCCGGTCTTCTGGTGCAGCGTCAGGCAGCTTATGCGCTGGCCGCTTTCTACGAGGGCTATCGCAAGAGTACCGATACGACTTACAAGGTCCTGACCGACCAGGAGCGTGGCATCTACAACGCCTTGAGCACGCTCTGGAAGTCGCGTGATGTGAGCCGACGGGTGAGCAGCGCCGCAGGAACCATGATTTGGGATGCGAACCGGACCCAAAAGCAAGCCATGGACGCGATCGCTTATCTCGATGCCAAGATGGTTGCTCCCGTACGTGCTGCAGTTCCTGGGCTCTCAAATGAATACGTCCGCAAGATTGCAGGTGTGGTGATGTCGTCGGGCGGTACTGAAACGATGAATACCCCCGCTGGTGTGGTTACCATGACGGTGTCCTCCAACTTCATGTTGCCGCAATATGGCAAGGAGCCCCTGTATCTTTGGACACTCGACGGCAGCCCCACCGTCAAGTCCTGGTTTGAGATGGCGGCAGGTTATGTGGCTACGCGCCTGGTGGACGTAGGGGGTGCTGCAGGTGTCGATGGTTGCGTGGGAACCCGGGGTTCTTCATTCCCGCTCAAGGTCAATGGCACAGTGCCGACCTTCAGTGACCGTGCAGGGTGGGCTGCCTGGGTCAATGAGCAGTGCCCCGCTGCCAACCGGGCCAACTTTGATGGTGCCTATATTCACACCTCGACGCAGATGGAGGGATTGCTGCTGCTGGCCCGCAGTGCCGGTGTCACGGGTCTTGACCCCGCAATCAGCCGGGTCCAGGCGCTGCGTGCCGCAACGACCGCACCGCGATCCCTGAGCTCGCTGCAATGGCACAAACATCTGTCTGGTCCCGCCAACTGATCGTCGTACTGCGCCGCGGGTGATGCCTGTCTCTCGAACAGCCCTCGCGGCCCGGTTGGCTCATGTTCAGGCCGCCGCCGGTCGGCAGAGTGAGGGACTCAAGGCGCTGCTCAAGGGCAGCGACTTGAGCGATGCAGGGGTGGCTCGCAGCGCCGCCCGTATGATCGCAGCAGGCTTCGAACGGCGATACAAGCTCATCGCCCCTGAGTTCACCGCGGCGCTATCGACCGTTAGCGACCCCGTCGAACGGCGACGTTTCCACCGCTTGTTGCTGCTGGAGTCAGTGCTTCAGTTCAATCGATCCGAGCGATTTGACCAGTTGCCGTTGCTGATTCAGCACTACCAGTTGCATAGCCTGGAGCGCATCGTACTGACCGAAACCGATGATCAGGCCGACTGGCTGACCGGCTCATCCGACCGATACTGCAAGGATCTTGGACTGGCCACGCTGGCTCTGGTTGCGGTCGGTATGCGGGTGGCGGAAGTTCGCTCCGGCATTCACCGGCGCGCCCTGATTGAAGGTCCGCTTCGGCAGATTCCTGCCAAGCTGGCAGGCATTTTGCAGGCCGGGGGATTTCGCTTCTACATTCAGGCTCATGTTCACGACCCACAGATCAAGAGCCTGGTGGTTTCCGAGCGCAAGGAATATTGGCGTTGCTGCGCGCTCCTGTGCAAAGTCATGCCAGAGTTGAAAGGCTTGATCTCGATCGGTTGGATCGTTGATCCTGCGCTTGAGTGGGTCTCTCCCCGGATTTACGATTCAGGTCGTATTCCAAGCGAAAATGGTGCTCTGTATTTCAATCTGGGTTCGACGGCACAGTCAATTCAAGACGCACTCACCCGATCAAAGACGCGGCAGGCGCTCTACGAGCAAGGCCGATACCGGCCTGCCAACTGGCTGAGAATCTGGCCTCGACAGGCGCTGATCGCTTGGGCCGACTCCCTGGGAATGCATGATGAGCAGATCATGGGTGAATAGCAGCGCATCGGTCTTGGGCGCTCAGGCTCCTCCCGATGATCGCGTCAGTCGAGCTGCCCTGATTGAGGATGTCCTGCAGCTTGCAGAATGTTCGCGACTCGTCGTGCTTCACCGAGCGCGTTCAGGCGACCTTGAAAGCGTAGCAGCAGACTATCTCGCGCTGGCGCGGCCAGGCATTCCCCGTGCCGGGTACAGGGCCTACTCCGCACAAGCAGTCAATTACATCGCACGCTTTCACACAAGTCAGGGGAATGAAGCTACTCGCGTGTTGCTGCGACTGGTTCTCCTGGCCGCCTGCATCGAGTTGGTTAGAACGGAACAGTATCTGCGTCTACCCGAGCGCATCTTCCTGAACCATACTGCGATGCTGGTCCGCATTGCAGCAACAACCGACTGCGATGCGTCATGGCTGAATCCGGACCATGACCTCTTTCACAAGGAGTTCGGCCTTGCGAGTCTTCGGTTGATCGCAGCAGAAAACCGCGTGGTCGATGCCAACAGTGCCATCCCCCGCAGCGTGGTTTGGAAGTCGGGCATATGGAGCTGCCCGCGGAATCTCGCAGTTTTTTTCCGCTTGGGTGGCTTTTCGCCCTACCTGCAGACCCATGTGCACGATCTCACCATGTCTCGCATTACCGAGGGCAACAGGATCCAGTTCTGGCTCAGCTGTGCGGAGATTCTGCGAGACCGGCCTGCGCTCAAAGGCATGTTCGGCGCGAGCTGGCTAGAAGATCCTGCCCTTGAGTTCGCAGCGCCGCGGCTGTATCTAGCCAATCGTGTGCCCCGCGATAACGGCGCAATCTATGTTCCTATGGGTACAGACGAAGAGACTGTGGGAAATGCCTTGCGCAAGTCGGCATTTCGGCAAAGCCTGTATGACAATGGTCAGTATCGGCCGCAGCGCTATCTGATGATCTGGCCCAGGGCCAGGGTGATCGAATGGGCCGACCGCTGGATCAGCGAGAATCCCGACCACCCAGGCGTCGCTTCAGCCGGCGCATGATGTCCATGAAGCCACTGATCTCGGCCTCGAACTCAAGCTCGGAAAAGCGCTCGCTATCCAGAAATCGCGGCAGATAGTAAAGGTTTGCAGACTCAGCGGGATCGATCCAGCCAGGATTGCAGGTCGTGGCTGATTGCAGACCCAAGCCTGACAGCACCGTACCCGATTGAGCATCGTATTGCCCGGACGGGTAGCAGTAGTGACGCGCATTGCCCAGTCCCAGCGACCTCAGGTCTTCAAGGCACCCTTCAACGTTGAGTTTCAGGGATTCAGGCGAATCGGCTGTGAAGCTGTGATCCCTGCCATGGGCCTGGAGCGATACCGACGGATCGTTCTGTACGAGGGTCAGAGTGCCCTGGGTGGCGTAGCGAAAAAGCGCATCGTTGGACTCATGTCCAGGCAGCGGCGGATCATCACCTTTCTGGGCGAGTTCGTCTGCCGCCTTCTCGAGCTGCTTCTTGGGATCGTCAGGAGGCCACGCGTCCATCGCAGGAAGGTCTCGACCCAGCCGCTGGGCGTAATCTGTCCATAGGGCATAGCGCCAGCCGACATGTCGAAGAGGCGCTTGCTCCACGATAGGGCGGGTATGCAGGTAGACCGTGGCCGACAAACCCCGAGACTGCACCTCGGGGATCAGATCTGAAAAGGTGGTGCTCCAGCCGTCGTCGAAGGTGAGGACAAACCGCGGGCCGCGACCTGCTCTCGGAGGCCTTGCGCCAGCCTGGCAGGCGGTGAGCAGTTCATCGAGCGTCATGCATTCCAAGCCTCGGGCAATCAGCAGGTCGAGCCGTTGGGCGAAGGTCGCACGCTGCATGAACAGCATTCCGTTATAGCGATGCTGGCGAGCCCGTGCTCCACCGTGATAACACAGAACCAGAATCCGGTGACGATAGAGCCACCGAAGCCCGACAAAAACCCCGAGTCGATGCAGGATAGACAACAGGGTCTGTCGCATCATGGTCTTCGGGATGAGTCTGTGGCGGATCCACAGGATCGCCAACGCCGCTGAGCGATTGTTCTGATCATCGGCTCAAACAGAAACAGTCCTGTGCCGCAGACGATCAGAAAAAAGACCGTTTGCACCCCTGCTGAAATGAGTGCTGGTTGTGATTGCAGCATCGCCTGGGTAGTGATGGTCAACAGCAGTGCGACACCGGCAATGAGGGTTGCTCTCGATAAAGGAAGCAGAACCTCCCGAAGCGGCGTATGCAGGGCACGTAGAGCGATGACAATGGCGACACTGGCTCCTGCCATTGAAAAAGCCACATGAATCGGGGTCAGCCACTCGAATGAGACCTGGATGGCCATCAGTGCGCCAAAGCATGTCGCGCTGACCTGTACGAGCTGCATTCTGAGCAGTGCTGCATCGTGTTTGGCTGCCTGCAGCGGCGAGACCAGAAATGACCTAATTGCACGCAGGGGCATGGACAGGCAGAAGATCGGCAGCAGTGCCGCCATCGGCAACCATTGCTCGCCAAGTACGAGCATGACAAAGGGCGCAGCCAGAAGACCCAACAGGCTGTAGAGCAAGATGGAGGCGATGAGCATCAGCTTGACCGGCAGGATGATCTGCATGCTGCTCAGTGTTCCGGTGCGGTGATTTTCTTTCGAGAAAGCGGGCAAGGCGACCTGATTGACAATGTTCATCACCTTCGAGAGGGGCATCAGTGCCCAGTAGCTTGCGGTGGTGAAGTAGCCCATCTCCGTGACAGTGATGAACTGGGCGTAGATCAGGATCGGGATGGCGCCACCTGCATGAACGAGAAACTCGGTCAGCATGAGGCGCCTGGAACGAATCAGGACCACGCGCAGTCGAGCGAGGGTCAACAGCGGGCGAAATGGAGTCCTCGTACACCGTCGGTAGCCGACGCACAATGTGGCCTCTCTCGCAATCGGTCCGATGAGCAGGGCAAGAAAGCCTGCTCCCGCTAGCGCTCCCAGCAGCGTGACGCTTGCGCCGATCAGCGAGGCTGTCAGCGTCACCCGAACCTGTTCGCCATAGCGCATCTCGCGCAGGATCTGCGCTTCAGGCCCAATGCGCAGGGGGAGCAGCACCAGGTGGAGTGCAATCAGCAACATGCCGGTCTGCAGGGCCTCCTTGCCCGGAATATGGGCGTAGTACTGACCCGCCAGCAGGAGAATCAGAATCGAAAAGCCTGACAGGGTTACCGCAAATCCCTCATACGACCGCTGGGTCGACTGAATGTTTCGGGAGTGCCGCACGAGCTGGTTGATCAGGACGTACTCCGTTGGGGCCGTGAGCAAAGCCAGCAGGGCAAACACGGTCGCCGAGAGGCCATAGTCAGCCGGGGTCAGCCAGCGCATGACGAGGATCGTAGCCGACCAGCTCACGATCTGGCCCAGAATCTTGCCCAGGGTCACCAGGCCGAGGGAGCGGATGATCGAGCGGCGATCCACAGCCCTCAACGCTCCCTGATGAGGGTGGACAGAACCTGCCTGGAACAGGCCAGCGGTGAGTGACCCCAGGGCGTAAATCGCTTGAGCAAGTAGCGATCATCGGTGGGTGACACACTGCCACTTTGCGTCGTGACGGCATACGAAAATCCGGACTCTCTGACCAACTCAACATGTCGGTCATTGAAGTCCAGACCGGGTTTTCCGTTCGGATAGGCAAAGCCTTCGATGGGAACGCGTAGCTCCGTCAACAGCTCTTCGCGTGAATCCAGGATCTCGCGCTTTGCCGCTTCGAAAGGGATGCGACTGAGAATTGGATGATGACGGGTATGGGCACCAATGCCGAAACCTGCAGCCGCAAGGGCGCGCAGGCCGGTTCGGTCCAGACTGGTTGTAGCGGTGGCAATTCGGAAGTGCTGCTCCAGGGTGCTCAACTGCTGGTCTCGTTCAGCTGGAGCCAGTGTTTTGAGGCGGTCTTGCAGTTGTTGCGCACTGTGCTGTCGCGCCTGTGGCGTTGAGACGTTGAGCGTCTGCAAGGCGGGACTGCTGCCTGTCAGGGGCGGCACTGCATCAGACGGCAATGTCCGGATGAGTTCGATCGCTCGATCATGCCAGTGGCTGGGGGTGTCGAGGCAGCTCGTACTCACGAAGAATGTGGCGTGAAGATCTCGCTGCACCAGGCGAGGCATGACGCGGGTCACCCAACTGCGATAGCCGTCGTCAAACGTGAGACAGGCGCTTGGATTGCTGAAGCGCTGGCCCTCTCGGGCAACCGCACTCAACTCGACCACATCAAAATGGCTCTGCACCCAATCGAGCAGCATGTCAAAGCGCGCAAGATCGATGGCCTCCGGCTGGAGAGGGTCGGCCTCGGCAAGAATGTCATGGAAGGTCAGGATCAGGACCTGCCCCTGCGCCCAGCGCTTCAGCAGGCGGGACAGGATGCTGGAGATCATCCCAGTCCCCGGATCAGGAGCGGCCCCAATCGGTTGACCAGCCATCGTGGCATGCGACGCCATCCTTCAATGACCAGGCGGTATTTAGGATTGTTCGGGTTGAGCGCAGGGACAGACTCGCCCGGTGCCAGCCAGAATTGATAGTGAAGCGACTGCGGCTCGAACCCCCAGTTACGCTTGAAGTCGAACGATCCGGTGCCGCGTTTGCTGCGTCCGTAATTGAAGACCGAACAGCCCCGCTGAACACCGCGGCGCATGACCTCCCAGTACTTGAAGTCATTCGCAGCGAGCTGACGCGCTTTTTCGGTATCACCTGCGTAAAACGGAAACACCTCGTCGCGCCAATAGAGGGTCAGCACACTGCTGACTGGCTCTCCCTGGGGGGCCTGGACAAGCAGGCATTCACAGTCGTCACCGAATGCATGCTGGATGGCTTCAAAAAAACGCAGGGGTGCGCAGGGCGTTCCGTGTCGATGTACATTGTCGGTGTACAAGGAGTAGAAGGTCTGGACTGAACACGGACCCGCCGTGAGTCCATTCGATATGCCCTTGCGGATCATGGCTCGCTGCTTGCGAGGTATGGCCTTCAGGTTGATTTCGTCGTCCTGGGCAATTGACTTGCGAAACAGGACATACAGGTCTCCTTGCGT